>Ga0160467_100054_pt1 | contig 169206 bp, 157 predicted proteins | sample HID1972I_E11MG_FD_108221 | JGI IMG/M metagenome (GOLD analysis project Ga0160467, IMG submission 108221) | Enriched pill bug-associated microbial communities from UW Madison campus, WI, USA - HID1972I_E11 MG | ecosystem: Host-associated > Arthropoda: Insects > Digestive system > Unclassified ... | reverse complement strand
GATCTCCATGCGAGCCATGAAACCTCTTTGTTCTGGTATTAATGTCAGCACTAATGCTGGTTCGAATGCCAGAACATCGCCTGATTTGCCCGATCAGCAAAAACAGCTCACCGGACGCTCACGGCCAATGCACGAGGAAGAGATCGATATGGTCGAGGCGAAGCTTGCGGAGGCTCGTTTCGAAGGAGCGTCGCAAGGCATCGGGGGAGAGCTTGTCGTGCCAGACTTTGGTGGTGACGAAGAGGTCAGCGCGGTTTATGCCGGAGGCCGCGAGCGAGCACACATTCTCACTAATCAACATCATGCATGTTCGGCGCAGGCGCGAAAAAGTGTCGGTTCACCCGGTCGAGGTATCTTCATCATAAAATTCCGTTGCGCCGGCGAATTGCCGTGAGGCTAGCTTGGGCGGCAAACGCCGGAATAGGCAATGCGTTCCGATCAGTTGAGCACAGTTTCGATGCGATCATCCGTTGTGACGTTGACCTGGACTGACATGCCCTCATAGTCAGCGGCTGTTCCGTCGTAACTTCCCCACAAAGGAACTGCCTGCTTCGGATCCCGCGCCACCCCAACACGGATAAGATCATGGTTGCCCACGATACCGTTGGTTGGGTCGAACTCAGCCCAACCGGCGCCCGGCAAATAGATCTGGCACCACGCATGGGTGGAACCGCCGCCAAGGGTGGTTGATCCGTCTCGGTCTGGAACGTAGATATAGCCCGTGACGAACCTGGCCGCGAATCCAAGTGATCGAGCGGCCTCCATCATAAGTAGCGCGAAGTCGCGGCAGGTTCCCTTACGAAGCTGCAGCGTCTCGGTCGGCGCTTGCGTTCCATGCTCTTGTCGTCGGGCATAGATGAAACTTTCATGGATGGCGTAGCACAACGTCATCAGCAGGTGCCCGGTTTCAGTGGGTTGCCCGATTCGCACGAATTGGCGCGCCCATTTACCGACCTGATCATGTGGATCAGCGTAATGGCGCTGGATGGTTCGTTCAAGATCCAGCGCTTCGTCTGGATCATATGAAAAGGGGTAAGTCAAAGCGTCCTGATCGATTTGCAGATCAATTGCGACATAGGGTGTATGGTCAAGGCGAATGACGGTTTCGAAGCGGAGCTCACGTGAGGGTTGAGCAAAGCCGATCACTGCGACGCAGTTTCCGAACACATCATGGATCCAACGAAGATAGTCCGGTTCCGGGTCGATGAGGAGTCGGGAGCTCAACAGCGTCTGATCGAAACTGTCTCTCGGTCTGAACAAAAGTCTGTGCTCTCCGAACGCAACCGGCCGTTTATAACGATAGGACGTGACGTGTCGGACGGTAAATATTGTCATCAATCACCGGGGGGTAGGAGGTCCAGGACGGCTGGCACCGTATCACTCTAAAGAAGCACATGCATTGTTACATCGTTCCAGCTGGCATGAGATAATCCGCGCGAGCGATGGCCCCCAACCTATTGGTGACAATCCGGGTGAGGTTGAAAACAGTGATGCAGCCTATCAAATGTCCCGAAGAAGCCCACGCCTAATCCACCTTGGGTCCGTCAGATGCGTTCGCGAAGTTGAGCTAAAATCACTCTTTGTCGACTTTCAGCCGAAGCGAAAGGGAGTTTTAAGACGAAACTTCCGAAGAGTTCGTGATAGCGCAACGGTCTGTCACGGTAGATTTCTACTTCTGCAGTATGGGGGCAGCGGTTCGGCAAATTCAGCGCGACCGTGATAATCGTTCCGAAGGCGACGCCGATCGGAGCTGCGGGAAGAAGCCTTAGTGTCGATGGTCGAAACCTCTGCCAGCTTGGGGAATTCAGGCCCGATTTTCAAGTATATATCTTCCCAAGAGCTCGAACAGCCGATCGATGACGCGATCTGCCGAGCTAGCTGTCGGTTTTCAGTTGGGTTTAAGACAGTTTTTCATTTGGCATTGCACCAACACATTGCTTTTATGGTGTTGACCGAAAACATCTTTCCGCAGTGAGAGTGGATCTTTTCGAAATGGAAGAATGGATCATATTCGTGCGATAACCAACAGCCATTTGTCGCCGAGCTTGCCGATCGATCGCTTCCGGATTTTCTTTGGCAAAGTGCCTGCCGAACTTCTCAGCCCAGAGTCTCACGGTCTGATGAGAGACGATGACCCCACGAGCTGCCAGCACATCCTCGACCATTCGCAGACTGAGCGGAAACCGGACATAGAGCTAAACGGTATGGGCAATCACGTCAGCCGGAAATCGGTGGCGACGATAAAGAGGATCACGGGCAAGTCTGGTCATACAGCCAGATCCCACTTCTTATTCGACGCCCGGTTAACGTTCACTGCCTTCAGTAGCACTTCCTTCTTGCACCACCAGGATCAGGCAGAAGCCTGTGCACCTAGACCAAACGAGACCATCGCCGCTTCACACGCACGCGTAAACCGCATCGACGGACCTTCTTTGCCGGCGGCAAGTTTGCTGACGCGTGCTCCCTCTAACAGCATGGATAGCGTATCAGCCAAAAGTTCAGGATCGCTTACACCTGTCGAACGACAAAGATCGGCAAGCCGGGAATGCTGTTCCATCTTCAACGTTTCTATTATCGCATGTGCAGGGTGCCCTTGCTCTTTCAACTCTACCGCAGCATTGGCCAAATCGCATCCATAGGGCTCGCTGGAAAGACATTGTGCGCGCGCTTTAACCCATGCCGTGAGCTGAGCCCTAGGGTCGCCCGGGTTCTCTTTTTCGAGATCTTCCCAGGCTTTATCGAGCGTTCGAGAACTGTGCTTGAGCGCTTCACACACAAGATCGTCCTTGGAACCAAAATGTCGGTATAAGGTCATCTTGTTGGTTGAGGCGGCTTCGGCAATGGCATCAACACCGATGCCGCGTATCCCATGTTCACGAAACAGTTGGCAGGCCGTTGACACAATCCGTTCACGAGGTGCGATTTTCTGCTCAGAAGCACGATCAGATGTCTCGGATTTCATAAGTTTAATTTTTACCCTCAAGCGGTGTTGACATGCGTGTTACCGATCGGTAACTATCACAAAAGTTACTTACCGGTAACACCTTGGCGCGAACCCGTCAAGCAATCACCCGCTTTCACAGCTTAGGAATTATCGAAAGGAGACTGAGATGAGACAGACGATAGACGAGATGACGCTCGCCGAGATTTTCGCAGATCCACTGATCCGTTCAGTCATGCGCGCCGATGACGTGGGCCTGGACGATTTCAAAGAGTTGATGCATTCGGCGGCGACGTCCTTGACGACGCGCGATGGCGCAGCATTTGCTGGACAGTTTGAAACGAGCGGGCCTGCAGCTTCATCGAAGCTTACACTCGTAACCGCCATACAGCCCTTGTTCGCAGGTTTCTTTAAGCCTTGCGCTGCCAATATGTGAATGTGGCCTGCATCACCATCCCACAAGTCGGGCTTATCCGTGGTGGGATGGCTAATCGCACGCTGATCTTTCAGATATTGGTATCTCCTGCGCCCGTTTGGGCATGAAGAAATTGTAAAGTATTTAACTATAACTAATCGCAAGAAAACTAGCGAAGCACGGCCGTGGAACAATCGGTTCTTGTCCGTGTTTTGCGAAATGCGGCCCGGCGTTTCCGCCTGTTGGCGGGGCTGTCGTTTCGCCCGCGGAATGGTGACCTGCCCGTATTTGAAGGGGGCAGGCCGGCGTTTTTCGGCGCATGCATGATGCAGTTGCGATCAGAGCCGATGATGCGGCTACCGAAGCCTTGATGATCGAGGTTACGCGACGTGCAATGTCAGTCTTGCCGAACACCTCCGGCACGGGGAAGGAGCGGTATTCATGCCCTGAGGTTATCCGTGTCATTTCTCCAGAATGCCAGTATCCGCACCAAAATTCTGTCGCTCATTCTACCGCTCTGCATCATCGGTCTGGGTGCAACAGTATATATGTCCGCCCGTTACAAAAACGCGGACACGCTCTATTCAGAATTCATTGCCGGCGATAATGCCGCGCTTGTCGAGCTTTCTCGTGCCAACCGCAATCTTCAGGCGGTGGCTTACGGTGCTTATCAGGTAATGGCATATGACACCTCCATTCCGGATTTCGCCATCGCCAAAGGCGAGTATAACGCCGACAAAGGCGAACTGATCTCGCGATTGAACAACGTCAAGGCGATATTCCCGGAAGAGACGGCCACAATCGACAAACTGCTCAAACAATCTCAGAGCATCATCACAAGCACGGATAAGGCCGTCGAGCTTGGCTCCGCTAATCGTAATCAGGAGTCCGCGGCGGAACTCCTGAAGGCTGATGGGCAAATTCGCGCGGCCGGAAACGAAATAGGCTCGTTGCTGGACAAGCTTGCCAAGGGTGTTGCAAAAGGCAGCGACGATCTGAGTGACCAGACGAATTCCACGATCCTGACCTCGCTTGTTGTGGTTGGCATCAGCTTTGCAGCCGGCATCATTCTCGCACTTTTCGTGGCCTCGCGTGGCATCACAACGCCGATTGCCCGCCTGCGGGAGCGTATGGTGTCGCTGGCAGGCGGCGATACGGCAGCCGAGATCGATGGCATGGACCGCAAGGATGAAGTCGGCCAGATGGCGGTTGCCGTTCAGGTGTTCCGCGAGAGTGCGATCGAGCGCATCCGCCTTGAACAGGAGACCGAAGCCAATCGCAGCCTTTCGGAAAAGGAACGCATCGCGCGCGAGCAACAGAAGGCCAAGGAAGCTGCCGACGTCAAATTTGCCGTCGACAATCTGGCGACCGGTCTTTCGAAGCTTTCGGATGGCGATGTGTCCTACCGCATCGGCCAGCCGTTCACGGCCACACTTGACGGCGTTCGTAACGACTTCAACATGTCCGCCGAAAAGCTGCAATCGGCGTTGACCCGGGTTGCGCAGAATGCCGGTGGCATCGGCGCGGGCGCAAACGAGATCAAATCGGCCGCCGACGATCTGGCCAAGCGTACCGAACAGCAGGCCGCAGCCGTGGAAGAAACCGCTGCCGCTCTGGAAGAGATCACCACGACTGTGAAGGATTCCACCAAGCGCGCGCAGGAGGCCGGCCTGATCGTCAGCCGCGCCAAGGCGGGTGCCGAACAATCCGGCGAAGTGGTACGCCGCGCCGTGGTCGCCATGGAGCAGATCTCCAAATCGGCCAACGAGATCAGCAACATTATCGGCGTGATCGACGAAATCGCCTTCCAGACCAACCTTCTGGCGCTCAATGCTGGCGTGGAAGCTGCGCGTGCGGGCGAGGCGGGCAAGGGCTTTGCCGTTGTCGCGCAGGAGGTGCGCGAGCTTGCGCAACGCTCCGCCAATGCGGCCAAGGAAATCAAGGCGCTGATCACCACCTCGAACGATCAGGTGCAGCAGGGCGTTCAGCTGGTGGGCGACACCGGCAAGGCACTGGCGACGATCGTATCGGAAGTGCAGGAAATCAACCGGCACGTCGTCTCCATCGTGGAATCCGCGCAGGAGCAATCCTCCGGCCTCCAGCAGATCAATACCGCGGTCAACCAGATGGACCAGGACACGCAGAAAAATGCGGCGATGGTGGAAGAGACCAACGCCGCCAGCCACAATCTGGCCAAGGAGGTAGCTTCGCTCAACCAGCTTCTCGCGCAGTTCAAGCTTGCCGATACCGCCTATCAGCAGAAGAGCCAGCCCGCTCCGGTTCGCAATGCCGGCGGCAACGACAGATACGTGGCATCCCCCGTACGCGCGCTTGGCCGCAAGCTTGCATCCGCATTTTCCGGTAATGCTGCTGTCGATACGTCAAAGGACGACTGGCAGGAGTTTTGATCGGCGATCGGTCAACGACATGAGCATCGGCGTGGATATCCCCGCCGCCAATCAGGGACTATGCCACGCAATCGGAAATCGTTTGCGTGGCATAGTTTATGACAGAGGGCGGTGACGAACATGTCTGGCAATCTTCGCAATACATTGTCCTTCACGCAGCGCGTCGCGACTATGGCCGCGTGATCTTTTTGGGCACTGACTCATTCTCGATGATGTTTCGGATTCAATTGGTGTGATTTCCGAAGGAGAATCAGCGTCATGCGAGCCCAGTTTTTACTTCCGATCTGCTCCCAGCCGGTTTGAACGTTGAATCGGTGCATGATGCCACCGACGCGATCGTTGTCACTGCGTCCGCCGGGCCAACGGACTCCATATGTCCCCACTGTGGGACCGTTTCCCGTCGAGTTCATAGCCGTTCCCCTCCGGTGATCGGGGATCTGCCGTGTACGGCTCGACGGATCGCATTGCATCTGTCCGTCAGGCGCTTTGTCTATATTGCTACCAACTGCCATCGAAAGATTTTTGCCGAGCGCTTCGGTGACGGTGTGACCTCACGCTCCCTGACCAACTTCACTGCCTCAAGCTTGTACTCGCGGCTGAACTCCCTTCGTTGCATTTATGCACTCCAGTTTCATTGGAAGCACCTCAACTTGGTGTCCACGAAACCGGCAGCAGGCCAACACTCACTTTACCGAGTTTATGATCACGGGTATCCGTTGAGTCGGGCAATAGCCCCACCAGCAGTGATGCAAGGGCAATTCCGGAGACAGTGCCGTGGACGTTAATCTCAAAGAAGCTGAGTGGCTGAATAAACCTGTAGTGTGGGAAGCCACCGAGACGGGTCTCTCTTTAACCACCGATGCAAACACTGACTTCTGGCGTGAAACGCATTACGGCTTCACGCGCGACAGTGGCCATTTCCTAGGCGTAACGGTCGTGGATGGTTTCACAGCGAGTGTCCGCGTCCAAGGCGAATTCAGGTCTCTCTACGATCAGGCCGGTCTTATGGTGCGCATTGATGAAAATCGATGGGTGAAGTCAGGCGTTGAGTTTACAGATGGCGAACGGTTTCTCAGCACAGTCATCACCGATGGAAAATCCGACTGGTCAGTGTCCCAGCCCTTCAAGGAACTTGAAGATTTCTATATCCGGATCACATTGAAGGAAGGCACGATGCGTATTCAGGCATCCTCCAATGGGAGCATTTGGCCGTTGCTGCGGCTTGCTCCGTTTCCTAAAGTTTCCCATTATTTCGTTGGGTTGACTGCATGTACGCCTGAGCGTGGCGGACTGGATGTCCGGTTTTCGGAGTTTTCAGTCGGTGCGGCGATCACTACCGATCTCCACGACCTGTCCAGCTAGCAGCTATTTAAGGGAGTTCTTCACAAATGCCGTCTCGATCTATCGTCCTTGTAACAGGTGCCAGTAAAGGGATACGAGCAGCCACGGCCTCTCGGCGCCAGTGCCGCCTGATCAGACACGACACAAATCAGTCTTGGTCAACCGGTTCGCCCGATTTCGACACGACGGTGGACCCGTACGGTTCTCGCGACGAAATAATCAACGCATCGTCCTGAAGCGGGCTGGCAAGTTCCTTTGCCTCCTCCCAGGGCGCCCGCATCCAGGTGTCGGTCTCTTCCTTTGATAGCAACAGTACCGGCATCGCCTTCTCATGGATCGGCTTGACGAGATCGTTCGGATCCGTGGTCAGGAAACCATAGAGGTCGTCGATCGTGAGTCCGTCCCGAACCTTCCGGACGCTCTTCCATTGCGGCACATGGATGCCGGCAAAAAACATCAGCGATTTCTCGTCATCGCGGGCAAACCAGGCATTGGGCACATTGCCGCCTTCCTGCCTGCTCGCCGGATCGGGTTCGGCAAAGCTGGTGACTGGGACAAGGCATCTGTGTTCGACGTCGAACCATCGCGTCCAATGCGGGAAATTGAGCTTACGCACGTTTGTCGTGCCGCGGTCGGCCTCCATGCGGATCAGCTCCTCGAGATCAAATGGCTTGCCCTTGGCCGCCAGCTTCTCGGCTTTGGCTTTGGCCGCTTTCTCCAAGGCGAAGCGAGGGGACGGTAATCCCCATCGCGCATGCACAAGCTGCTTCTTGCCTTCCGCCGTGTTGCGCACGATCGGCCCCATTTGGTCCGGGTTCATCTGATAGGCTGGCATCAGGTTGATCAGGCTTTCGGCATCCTGGGCCCATTTCGAGACCCAGTCCTTGTCTTCCATCCGATAAAGGTTGCACATGCTGGAAAGCCCTCCGCTTGAAGCAGATGCGGTGTGTTCACGGCATCGCGCCTACTTCGCTACTGGAGCCTGTAAACGTCGGCATTGTCTTGTCGTTCCCGCAATCCCTTGTAGGAAGCATGGCGTAGCTTGCCGTCCGCCGTCCAGGCCGGAAACTCGATCTCGGCAATCAAAGTCGGCTCGACCCAAACGATGTCTGCCTGTTCGGCATAGGGAACAGGCGGCTGTTTCCGATTCCAGCGCAGCCTGTCGAGCATCTTGCGCAGCCTGTTCATCTCGGCTTGCCTGAAGCCCGTCCCGACGTTCCCGACATGAACGAGCTCGTCACCGCGATAGGCAGCAAGCACCAGAGAGCCGAAGCCGCCGGACGATGCCGTCGATGGCTCGTAGCCAACAACCATGAAGGCTTCGCTCTTAACGCACTTGATCTTGACCCAGTCGCCGGTCCGGCCGGAGCGATAGGGTTGATCCAATTGCTTGCCGACGATGCCCTCGAGGCCAAGGCTGCCAACGTGTTCCAGCAGGATCGCGGGATCGGCGTCAATGGTTTCCGAAAGGCGGATCGCGCCGTCGTGCCCCTTCAGCGTATCCTCGAGAAGATGCCGGCGCGAACGGTACTCCACGTTGCGCAGGTCATGGCCGTCGAGATAAATAAGATCGAACGCGTAGAGGATGGCGTCCGAAGCTCGGTTGCCAGCCGTCTTTCCAGACGCACCCAACGATTTCTGCAGTAGCCCGAAATCCGGCCGCCCTTCATCGTCAAGCACAACCGCCTCGCCATCAATGATCATCGTTGCCGGACCAAGCGCCCGGGCAGCCTGCTCGATCGCCGGAAACCGGTGCGTCCAGTCATGGCCACCACGCGTGAGGATGCGGACCCCTGTCTGCTCGATATGGATAGCCAGGCGATAGCCATCCCATTTCAGCTCCCAGCTCCATTGGTCGCCTTGTGGAGGGTGCGCCTTCGATTGGGCGAGCGCCGGCTCGACGCGATCGGGCATCGGATCAAACAGCAGCTGTGGCTGTGCGGGATTGCGCTTCCGACGCGGCTTTGACCGTAGCGGAGCTTCGGTATCACGAAGGAGCGGCTTTGATCTCGGTGGCTTCGTCATGCAAACGAGTTCAGCACGAAAACCTTAAGAAGATTGTGACGCCGTTCATCTATCCCCGCTATCCACCATTTTGAACCCGACGGACGCAAGCGATGCAAAAATTTCTGTTTCCCCTTACCTCCTTGAATCCTTTTCGAATCTTCGACTTTGCTAATACTGGGATAATATTCCTCAACTTTGGGGTGCTTGACTCTTTTGCACTACGAGAACAAACAATGAACATATAGCCCGTACGACATAATGTCGATCCTTTGAACACGACCTTGAAGGGAGCCGTGAACGATGAGTGCTGCCCGTCAGAGGGTGATTTGTGACTTGAGAGATCGCATCGCGTCGATGGAAGGGGTATCCGCGAAGCGGGCCGGAACACTTTCTTTTGGCGTTTCCGAGATCGATGCGGCCTTGCCTGGCGGGGGCCTCGCCTATGGCGCGCTGCACGAGTTTGCAGGCGGTGGCTCCGGTACTGTCGATGGTGCAGCGGCCGCCCTTTGTGTTGCCGGCATTGCCGCAAGAACAAAAGGCCCCGTCATCTGGTGTCTGACGCGACCGGATCTTTTTTTTCCAGCTCTTGCCCATGTGGGTCTGCATCCCGACCGCGTCATCTTTGTTGAATCCGACAAGGAAGAGGATGTGCTGGCCAATATGGAGGAGGGCCTTTCCTTCGGCGGACTTGGTGCCGTCGTCGGTGAACTTGTTCGCCTGCCTATGGTCAGTTCCCGCCGTCTGCAGCTTGCAGCCGAGCGAACCGGGACCATGGCGCTTGCGGTCCGCCGATGGCGGCGACAGACGGAGGCCAATGACTTTGGGCAGCCGACGGCCTCGACCACGCGGTGGCGTGTCAGCGTGATGCCGTCAGAGGAGTTGCCGGTACCGGGGGTGGGCAGGCCTCAATGGTTTCTGGAATTGATGCGCGTGAAAGCAGGTGAGTGTGCTGAGTTTCTCGTGAGGGCGTGCGATGACAAGGGTCGTCTCGATCTATCTTCCGGATCTGCCGACGGATCGCATTCGTCGGGCCGATCCGTCTATTCCGCCTGAACAGCCAATCGCCGTGATCGCGAGAAGCGGTTCGAAGCGATGGGTGTCTGCCGCCGATCCGGCTGCCAGAAAGGCGGGCGTGCATGCCGGCATGGCGGCGGCAAAGGCGCAGTCGCTGTTTCGCGGCCTGATGCTGGTTGACGCAGATTCGCAAGCCGATCAAGCCGCGCTCGAGCGCATCACGCTCTGGGCGCTGACGATCTATTCGCCGATCGTCGCCGTCGACGGGATTGATGGTATCGTCATGGATACGGAAGGCGCCGATCATCTGCAGGGTGGTGAACTGCCGATGGTGACGAAGATCGCCAACCAGTTTCTTGCCCGAAAACTGACGGCGCGCGTGGCGGTTGCCGACAGCTGGGGTGCTGCCCATGCTTGCGCCCGCGCAATCAATCGCGAAACGATTGTCGTTCCTCCGGGCGAGACGGCCCGTGCCGTCGAAAAACTGCCGATTTCGCTTCTGCGCCTGCCGTCAAAGATCGTCTCTGATCTGCGCATTCTCGGTTTCCAGACAATCGGCGAGCTTGCCAACACCCCGCGGGCCCCGCTGACATTGCGCTTCGGTCCGGAGGTCGGTCGCCGTCTCGACCAGATGCTCTGTCGTGTCGCCGAGCCGATCGAGCCCATCCGGACGGCAGAGCTGGTTGAAGTCTCCAAGGCCTTCGCCGAACCGATCGGGGCTGCGGAAACAATCAATAAATATGTTGGCCGTCTAGTCGTCCAACTCGTTGACGAACTCCAGCAGCGCGGGCTTGGCGTTCGCCGTGCCGACCTGATCGTCGAGAAGGTCGATGGCACGAGACAGGCCATCCGCGCCGGAACCGCTAGGCCCGCCCGAGATGTCGCCTGGCTGACAAAACTGTTTCGGGACCGGACGGAAAAGATCGAGCCGGGCTTCGGGATCGAAAAGCTGATCCTGCTCGCCGTGATAGCCGAGCCTCTCGAGGATGCTCAGAAAGCCTCTGCTCTGGTCGAGGATGAGGTCACTGATGTCACGCCGCTGATCGACCTCTATGGAAACCGGGGGCAGAGGGTCTATCGCGTCGCACCGGTCGCCTCCGATGTGCCGGAACGCTCTGTCCAGCGCATCAGCCCCGTCGCCGAACCGATCGCCGTTGCCTGGGTCAGCCATTGGCGCCGCCCCGTTCGTCTCTTGCCGAGACCTGAGTTGATCGAGGCGATCGCGCTGATGCCGGACCGGCCCCCAGTCTCCATCGTCTGGCGTGGCAAACGCCGCAAGGTCAAATGTGCTGACGGCCCGGAACGCATCTTCGGGGAATGGTGGCAGCGAGATGCCGAAATGGACGCCGTGCGCGACTATTTCGTCATCGAGGATGAAGCAGGCGAGCGCTTGTGGGTGTTCCGCTCCGGCGACGGTATTGATCCGGAAACCGGGTCACACCGCTGGTTCTGCCACGGGATATTCGCATGAGCTATGCCGAGCTCCAGGTCACGACACATTTTTCGTTTCTGCGTGGTGCCTCGTCGGCGCAGGAGTTGTTTGATACTGCAAAACTCCTTGGGATCAGTGCGATCGGCGTCGTCGATCGCAATTCGCTCGCAGGCATCGTCCGCGCCCTTGAAGCATCCCGCGCGACGGGTCTCCGCCTCGTCGTTGGTTGTCGCCTCGACCTCGCCGACGGTATGTCGTTGCTGGTCTATCCGATGGATCGTCCGGCATATTCGCGGCTGACCCGGCTGATCACGCTTGGCAAGTCGCGCGGCGGCAAGAACAACTGCATTCTGCACTGGGACGATGTCATGGCTTACTCGGAAGGCATGATCGGCATTCTGGTGCCGGATCTGCCGGACGCCACATGCGCCGCACAGCTTCGCAAGTTGGCGCACGTTTTTGGTGATCGCGCCTATGTATCGCTGTGCCTGCGCCGGCGACCCAACGACCAGATGCGGCTCCATGAGATTTCCAACATGGCGGCACGGTTCAGGGTCAAAACCGTCGTCACCAATGACGTGCTGTTTCATGAGCCGGGTCGGCGGCAGTTGCAGGACATCGTCACCTGCATCAGGCACAATACCACGATCGACGATGTCGGCTTCGAGCGCGAGAGGCATGCCGACCGATATCTGAAGCCTCCGGAAGAAATGGCTCGCCTATTTCCGCGCTATCCGGAGGCCCTGGCACGAAGCATGGAGATCGTGCGTCGTTGCAAGTTCTCGCTTGAGGAACTGACCTACCAGTACCCGGAGGAAGCCATTGTGCCGGGCAAGGATGCGCAGGCCTCGCTGGAGCATTATGTCTGGGAATGCGCGCCTGACCGTTATCCGGAAGGCCTGCCACCGGATGTTTTAAAGACCGTTCGGCACGAGCTCGATCTCATCCGCACCATGAAATACGCGCCGTATTTCCTCACCGTGTTTTCGATCGTGCGCTTCGCCAGAAGCCAGGGCATTCTCTGTCAGGGCAGGGGATCGGCGGCCAACAGCGCTGTCTGCTATATTCTCGGCATCACATCGATCGACCCCTCGACCAATGACCTCCTGTTCGAGCGTTTCGTCAGCCAGGAACGCGACGAGCCACCGGATATCGATGTCGACTTCGAGCATGAACGGCGCGAGGAGGTCATCCAATGGATCTACAAGACCTACCGACATGACAAGGCAGCCCTCTGCGCCACCGTTACGCGGTATCGTGCCAAGGGAGCGATCCGCGATGTCGGCAAGGCGCTCGGCCTGCCGGAAGACGTGATCAAGGCGCTGTCATCAGGCATGTGGTCCTGGTCGGAGGAAGTGCCCGACCGAAACATCCGCGAGCTCAATCTCAACCCCGACGACCGACGCTTAGCGCTCACCCTGAAACTGGCGCAGCAGCTGATGGGGGCGCCGCGACATCTTGGCCAGCATCCTGGCGGCTTTGTCCTCACCCATGACCGGCTGGACGATCTCGTACCGATCGAGCCGGCAACGATGAAGGACCGCCAGATCATCGAATGGGACAAGGATGACGTCGAGGCGCTGAAGTTCATGAAGGTAGATGTGCTCGCACTCGGCATGCTCACCTGCATGGCAAAGGCGTTTCATCTCATCCTTGAGGATAAGGGCGAGGATCTCGATCTGTCTACGATCCAGCAGGAGGACGCAGCCACCTACGCAATGATCAGAAAAGCCGATACGCTCGGGACCTTCCAGATCGAAAGCCGCGCCCAGATGGCGATGCTGCCGCGCCTGAAACCCCGCACCTTCTACGATCTGGTCGTGCAGGTGGCGATCGTCCGGCCCGGTCCTATCCAGGGCGACATGGTGCACCCCTATCTTCGCCGCCGCGAAGGCAAGGAGCCGGTCGAGTATCCCACACCCGAGCTTGAGGCCGTGCTCGGCAAGACGCTGGGAGTGCCGCTGTTTCAGGAGAGCGCCATGCGCGTCGCCATGGTCTGCGCCGGTTTTACCGGTGGCGAGGCCGACCAGCTGCGCAAGTCGATGGCGACCTTCAAGTTCACCGGCGGGGTCTCCCGCTTCAAGGAAAAACTCGTCTCCGGCATGGTCAAGAACGGTTATTCGGCGGAGTTCGCCGAAAAGACCTTTTCCCAGCTCGAAGGTTTCGGCAGCTACGGTTTTCCGGAAAGTCACGCGGCATCTTTTGCGCTGATCGCCTATGCATCGAACTACATCAAATGCCATTATCCGGATGTCTTTTGCGCGGCGCTTTTGAACAGTCAGCCGATGGGTTTTTATGCTCCAGCCCAGATCGTCGGTGATGCGATCAAGCATGGCGTCGAAGTGCGACCTGTGTGCGTCAACCGCTCGCGCTGGGACTGCACTCTGGAAAAGATCGGCAGCATTGATCGGCATGCTGTCCGGCTTGGGTTTCGGCAGGTAAAGGGACTGGCTGTCGCTGACGCAGCGCGGATCGTGACGGCACGCATGAATAGTCCTTTCTTATCCGTCGATGACATGTGGCGCCGGTCCAGCGTGCCGACGGAGGCCCTTGTCCAGCTGGCAGAGGCCGATGCCTTTCTGCCATCGCTCAAACTCGAGAGGCGCGACGCGCTCTGGGCCATCAAGGCGCTGCGTGATGAGCCATTGCCGTTGTTTGCCGCCGCGACTGAGCGCGAGATGGCGGCAATTGCTGAGCAGCAGGAGCCGGAGGTCGCCCTTCGGCAGATGACGGACGGGCACAACGTCATCGAAGATTACAGCCATACGGGCTTGACGCTACGGCAGCATCCGGTTGCGTTCCTGCGCAGGGACCTGTCGGCACGCAACATCATCCCTTGTGCGGAGGCGATGAATGCTCGGGATGGGCGATGGGTTTATACTGCAGGTTTGGTGCTGGTGCGCCAGAAGCCCGGGTCGGCCAAGGGTGTCATGTTCATCACCATCGAGGACGAAACAGGCCCTGCCAACATCGTCGTCTGGCCGTCACTGTTCGAGAAGCGCAGGAGCGTGGTGCTCGGATCCTCGATGATGGCAATCAATGGGCGGATTCAGCGGGAAGGGGAGGTCGTGCACCTCGTCGCGCAGCAACTATTCGATCTGTCAGGCGATCTCGTTGGCCTGGCCGATCGGGATGTCGAATTCAGGCTGCCAACGGGGCGAGGCGATGAGTTTGCCCATGGGGGCGGTGGGCCGGACTCTCGCGATCGGCCGAGGCCGGTCGTCCCGCGGGATATGTTCACGCCTGATCTTCATATCGATACGCTGAAGGTGAAGAGCAGGAATTTTCAGTGATTTTTCGCTATCCCGGGAGCCGCGCCGCTTGGCGTCCCTCGAGGGCCCCCGCAGCATTTTTTTGGAAAACAGTAGAGTTGGCGTGCAGCCATGGGTGCCACATCAGCGCGATCATTACCGAACGAGGCTGAGCATGTATGGGAGTGGGACGACAGCGCGCTCTACAGTGGCGAATGGTTCGAGATCGCCGACGCATCCCACGACTACACGTTTGAGATACTGCCGCCGCTCTCGATCAAGGCCGGGATATTCGCCATGCGCGAATTCCCGACCCGTTTGGTCACCAGCATCCTCTTCTCTCTGCCGGTCGACGGGTGCCTCTGGCACTTCCGCGGTTATTGCGACCTGGCCGACAAGAGCTCGCCCGAACGCATGCAAAGCGCTGTCATCGAACGCGAATCCAGGCCCTCCCTTGTGATGACGCACGACGAGAAGCTGGAACATATTTGGTCGCGCACTGCGGACGATTGTCTCGGTTATGCGGCATAATTCCTCCGTCGATGGACTTTCGTGAACGCTCGCGCGACAGGAGGATGCAATCGCATCATTGCGTGCCCGTGCACATCTGCCGGGTGGCTCAGGCCAAACGGGACCACGAGCCGATAGTGACGTCGGCGGTTGTGATGACTGGGCAAGCTGCGGCTTGGACGTTGGATCGGCGCGGCCTGGCGCAGGTCTAGCGTGGTTTCCTCTCAGCTTCGGCATCCGAGGTTTGCCTCTGGCCGTTCCGTCCTTCGGTTTCGTGGCGTCTGAACCGGCGCCCGTTCGGTTCAAGGCCGCTGTCGCGCCGCGGGGCGGCCGGTCATGCCGCTCTCGACAAAGCAGGCACGCGGGCTTCGCAAGGGCTTGTCACCCCTGCTTGACCGCCTGCCTGCTTCGCTCGATCTGGCCTGCCCGGGCCCTGATCCGCCCGGATTGCGCCTGTTCCTTTCGACCGCACCGAAGGACAGAACGGCCAGGGGGCCGACACTTCGGCGAAGCAAAGGAGACCACCATGGCAAAGTCAGCAACCCAATCCCGTCAATCAATCCGCCAATCCGCCCGCGTCGTGCCGCTGCGCAGAGGCGCCACCCTAGAAATGGTCCGCCTTTCATGCCCCGATGAAGCACAGGCGCTTCGGATCGCCGAAAGCTTCGGGACCGCCATTGTCGACAGCGACGGCATCCGTGACATGCACGAGCGCCTGATCGTCGAAACCGCCACCGCACTTTCCGATGGCCTTGGCGACCGGGCGATGCAGATCCATCTGCAGCGCATCGTCGGGGCCTATGTCGGATCGGCCCATGGCGCCGGCCAGTTCTACTCCCGCGCCGTCACCGAGGCGCGGAACGCCACCGCCAAGAGCGCTGCGGATGCCCGCGACGAGGATCTCCACGGTCCGGTCGGCTATGAGAGCGCCGCCCAGCGCAAGCGCGAATTCGCAGCCGACATGGGCATCCAGGCACATGCGCTCAGAATGGCGGCCGTCGGCGCTGTCGCAGCCTATGAGCAGGTGGTGGGCGAAACATGGAAACCCTTCGACCGGCCGGTCGAAAATCCCGGCCAGACGCTCGACCGCAAGGCGGCAGCAGTCCAGCTGTCAGCCTTCGAATAACATCCATCACGGCGGGGCTCCGGCCCCGCCTTTGTTCACGTCGACGAAGGTGTCCTGTTCTCGTCAGCTCGAAGTCACGAGGGCCTGTGCCGGCCACCACCTCGAATCTACGACGGGACGCGACTTCAATGCGTCGACAGAAGGTCCCAACCTCAACCGCGCCGTTGCTAAGATTCCGTCCGCTGCCGTGCGGCAGAAAGTGGTCTTGCTGGCGAAGCCCTCGCATTGGCTGCGGATGAAGATCGGTAATCTGTCCATTGCGACCCCGTCCCGCCTTCGGTCTGCCGGGCCGAGGGTCTCGCGCAAGGGCTTCGCCCTCCTTCACGTTGTTACGGCGCGTTCCGCGTGCGCTCATCCCTGATCTGCCCGGCTTTTGACCGACGTGACGGGGTCGCGATGGTCGCGACCTCCGAAAACGGAGGTTCAAGGATATGAAAAGAAAAGGGCAGGGCGAGCGCGCCGATCTCTATGCGGGGATCACCGACAGGATCGTTGCGGATCTGGAAAAAGGCGTCCGTCCGTGGATGAAGCCCTGGTCGGCCGCAAACACGACCGGACGGATCACCCGGCCGCTGCGCCACAACGGCGAAGCCTATAGCGGTCTCAACGTGCTGCTGTTGTGGTCGGAGAGCACAGCGAGGGGCTATGTCTCGCCGACATGGATGACGTTCAAACAGGCCGTGCAGCTGGATGGAGCTGTTCGCAAGGGCGAGACCGGAACGACGGTCATCTATGCAAGCCGCTTCACCAAGTCGGAGACCGACAGCAATGGCGGCGAGGTGGAGCGCGATATTCCGTTCCTTAAATCGTACACGGTGTTCAACGTGGCGCAGATCGACGGCCTGCCTGACCACTATCATGGCGTACCCGAACCGCTCCTGAGCCCGATCGAGCGCATCGGTCACGCGGACGAGTTCTTCCGCAATACCGGTGCAGTCATTCGGCACGGCGGCAACCAGGCATACTATTCTCCGGCCATGGACTATATCCAGATGCCACCGTTCGAAGCCTTCCGCGATGCCGCCGGGTATGCGGCGGTCCTCAGCCATGAGGCGACCCACTGGACGGCGGCAGAACATCGCGTGGGACGCGACCTGTCGCGCTATGCCAAGGACCGGACGGAGCGAGCGCGGGAAGAACTCATTGCCGAACTTGGCAGTTGCTTCCTCTGCGCTGACCTCGGTATCGCGCCGGAACTTGAGCCGCGGCCGGATCACGCGTCCTATCTGCAGTCATGGATCTCGGTGCTGTCCAACGACAAACGGGCAATTTTCCAGGCGGCCGCGCATGCGCAGCGGGCGGTCAATTATCTCCACGGTCTTCAGCCAAGGGCGGATGCCTGCGCGACGAGGGAGGCAGTGTCATAGCGCTCCTCTCTTTTTGGAGCGTCCTTTGGTGCTGCTCCCAAAATCTGAATCCGGGCAGCGCGGATTGACCGTTCGGGAGGAAAGCGAAGGCGATCTTGTTCCGTGCGGGCGCGAGCCAGTTTTGCTGCGACTGGCCCTAATGCGTCCTGCATCAGCAACAGGTCATTCTTGCGGATACGAGCAAGCATGGGCGACATGTGCCCGATCGAAAACCGGAGCCGCCATCGAGAAGGAAAGTTCGGTGACGCTCCTCGGACTTGTCGCATTGGCCCGGCAATGCCCAAACGATCGATGTGGCCATTGCTGCCTTCCATTCGGGCATAGGAAGTGGGCGCGGCCAACGCGGCCTCGATTTGACATGTCTGATCGAAGAGCGGCTGCGCCTCGATCGTTCTCCCGCAACGGCATCGCCCCCTTTCTTCCCCTGCGACCTGCGTTCGCATTCCTTGCGGTCCAAGAAAGCCGTCTCCCGCCGCCCTCCATTGCATTCCGGTCCCTTAAGGATGCGGTCCGATCGTCCCCGATCAAATCGACAGTCATCGAGGACGCGATGGTCGCGGCCCGATCAAACCGAAAGGATCACGACAATGGCAATCATCGGCGAATTCACCACCAACGGCAACACCATCCTCGGCCACGTACGCACTCTGACGGTCTCCATGAAGGCCCGCCTGAACCCGATCGAACGCACATCCCGCGACGCTCCCGACTTCCGGATCATGTCCGGAGCGGCCGAAGTCGGCGCCGCCTGGAGCCAGGTTTCCGGCGACGGAGAGCCCTACATCTCGGTCAAGCTCGACGATCCGAGCTTTCCGGCCCCGATCAATGCGGCACTTTGGCCGACCGAGAGGGAGGGCGACTATACGTTGGTCTGGAACCGCCCGAAGCGCGACGCCTGATCAAAGACGAAGCCCTGCCGGAAACGACGGGGCTTTTCCCTTGTTCAAACCAACAAGGAACCGGGCATCTAGCCCGCTTCTTCTTCTGGTCGCGATACGGACAGGCGGGGTCTGCTCAGAGTGACCAATCGTGCCGCGAGCAAATGCCGGCCTCAAGGACTTCGCGTGGCCCCCCGATTTTGCTTCCGCTCCGGTTCCCTGCGCTTCAACAAAACCGGCACCCCACTCGCCGCCTCTGGCGGTCGCCGACGCGATCCCTGACCCCGTCATTTCCTCACGCCCCGCGGCGTCATCTTTCTCAAACGTCAAGGAGATGACGATGCTACTGGAACAACATATCGAAGAACTGCGCGCCGAGATGAACCATTGCCACCCAGACGAGCGTCGCCAGATTGCCGCGGAGCTGGAACTGGCTCTGGCCGAACTGGCCGTTATCATGGCCGAGCAGGACGGTTCCGTTGAGGCCGTGCCGCCCTTCTGAGGGTGGCATACACCCGCAATGCTGCCACCATCGTCCGATTGCCATCGAGATCGAGATCAGCTTAAGCGTGATGGCAAGCAGCGCCGATGACGCTGCGCCGTCTGCCTTTGGCGGCTCCCCCCTGATGACCCCGCTTACCGCGGTGCGGCTCACTTGTTCAGCACATCTTTCAGTGCTTTGGCAGGCTGGAACGTAAGCTTCTTCGCAGCGGCAACCTTGATGGTGGCGCCGGTTGCCGGATTGCGAGCCTCACGCTCCGGGGTATCCTTGATCTTGAACTTGCCGAATCCCGGGATAGATGTTTCCGCTCCGGACGTGGCTGCCGTCGTGATCGACGCGAAGACGGTTTCGACGATCGATTTCGCCTGGGCTTTGGTCAGGTTCTGTTCGGATGCAATCTTTTCGGCGATTTCATTGGTTGTGGTCATGACGGTTTCCTCGTTAAAGACGGGAAAACCCTTTCAGGCGATCGTTACGTTGTCATGCGGCGTTGTCCTTAGAGTGGCGCTCCTGCAGGGGTTTCCACAGCTTCTTGCCGGTTGATAGCCCCTTTTGCGCTTCTGCAGTACCAGTTCGAGGAAGCGCGATATCGCATCATTCTCATTGCCGAACACCTCGGTCATCTCCCCGCCAGCCTTGCCGATCCGTCCCCAGCTTCGCACGACGGCTATTTCGCCAAAAAGGGTTGGCCGGATCGCGAGCGCGTAATATCGGGCCATGTTCCTGTTGGCGTCGATCCTCTGGCAATAAAGCTGGTAGTGGTGTGTTTCCATCCCCGCATGATCGGCGATGCTCGCGATCTGGTCCAACGAGACTTATGAATCGAAAGATCGCTTCCGATTCATTTCTGTGATGGATGCCTGTTGCGGCTCCGGCAGTGTCCGATCATCCTGACGGGATCAAGCTCCCGGCCTGAACGATACGCCCGGGCGCGATCGTCAAGGTGAGCACAGCCGGTAAATCAGATGGCGAGCTGTCCTCGCTTCCAATCGTCAGTCGGTCCATGTTCAGGTATCGCATGTTTTCGAAAAAGGAGGATCAAATGGCACCCTTTGAGGAAGCGGCGGCCGCGACGACTACGATACAGGAGCATCTGTCATCTACGCTGGAGAGGCACTAGGACGGGTTGAGCTAGCACATCGTCAATGCTGCGGTGTTCATGCTCATCCTTCAATGAGATACAACGACCTGATCAAAGCGCTAGAAGGCGATCGACGCGGCACTGGCGCTGATGAAGGCAACGAAATGGCCAATAGAAGCCGAATACGGTCCGCAAGAAAACGCCTGAGCCGTCAAGGCCCCAGCTTGGCAAACCTGTTGCGCCGAGCGTGCATATCCATGTCCTTCCGCCTGAAATAGATCGCCCGTCCGCAGCGGATCGGACTGTGGCCCTGGACGATAATGATCTGCTCGTCCTTGCGCATCGATTGTGTGATTTCGTGCGGCATAATGAGCGGCCGGCGCTGGAAATTGATACTTTCGGATTTACGCGATGCACTGTTTTTCGCACCCCAGCCGAGATTGCGAGAACTGCCTTTGACTTCGACAGTCATTTCTCCACATTGGGCTGAGACGTTGCGGGCGGTATCCAGTGCCTTGATTGCTGCGTAGCTCGCGAAAGCGCAGCCGTCGATCCATGAGACCGCGCCGTCCTTTCCGAAGTGCCGTTCCAGTTGCCCGACGGACTGGTACATCAGCATCATGCTGACGCCATACTTGCGACCGCGATCGCGAGCCTCTTCAAGCACGCGCATGTAGCCAAGCAGATCGACTTCGTCCAAAATGAACAACGCTCGCCTCGTGAACGCACCATCCGCTTCGACCATCGCGTTGATCAGCGAGCCGATGATCACCCGACCGATACCGGGATAGGACCGCAGAATCGATGCGGGGATATTGATAAACACGTCTTTCTTTCCGCCAGCGATCTCGCTCGATTTGAACGTGTTGCCGCAAACCAGTGCCGCGTAATTATCGAGCGACAGCCATTGCGTATCCTTCGATGCCGTCGAATAGACGCCTGAGAACGTTTGCTCGGTCATGTTAACAAAAACGCCGAGCGTTTCGCGGATGAAGGCGGACGTGGAGTGTTCCTGTACGTCGCGCAGCATGGCGAGCACGGAGGTTTCCGGCTCGGAGACGATCTGGCGCAGGCTGCGCAGGTTTCGCCGTCCTGCATATTCCGGTGACAGCATCACATGCGCTAGAAGACCAGTCAGCAGATTGTGCGCCTGCGATTGGAAGTAAGAGCCAGTCGACGATTCGAAGCGCAAGCTTTCCGAGAGCAACATGTGTGCGATGCCGACAATGTCCTCTTCCTTTTTTAGCGAGTGCTTGATGCCGTCGAGCACGTTAAATCCCATGACCGGATTTGCCGGATCGAGCACAACAACCTCTCGGTCGAGTTTATCTCTTCGGTGGTCAATGACCATCGGGGCCACCTCGGTGGACGGATCCAGGCAAATGAGCGGACCCGTATATCTGAGCGCCGTCGGCACGACGTTGCTGGTGGTCTTGAAGCCACCGGAGCCTGCGAAGAAAAGCATGTGGGTCGAATCGAAATCCTGGGCGTAGGTCAGCAGCGGGGCTTTGCCACCACGTCCCCAGGTGGCCGGATCGTTCGGATCGAACGGCAGCTCATGGATGAGTTCCTTGTCGACCCTGTAGCGCTCACCGATGACGATGTCGCCATCATCGGGAAACAGCCGCGCTGCCGCCGACATCGACAGCCAGTCGGCATCTCCGAATGTTCCGCGCCTGGCGCGCGTCACCTGTTCGGGCACGACGCTCGAGATGCGCGCCGCGACCGCGGCCGCCATGAACCCCATCGCTGCGCCAACGACCGCAATCATGTCGACGAATGAGAGCGCCCGATCCCAGGTCAGCACACCGCTCTCCACGAGCGGCTGAAGCCGACCGAACTCGCGCATCCCGTAAAAGCCGGCCATCAGGAGAAAGCAGAGAAAGCTTGCCAACGCCACGGGCCTTCGCCGATGGAGGGGCAGCGCCCAGACCGCCAGCAATCCAGCCAGCGGCCCGAACAAAAGGACGAGCACCGGTGACGCCCGAAGGAACCAGTATTGCGTCTTGCCTGTGATGCCGGTCGCCAATTCAGGCCAACGCCAGTGGGCGACGTAAAAGGAAAATCCGGTGACGGCGATGGGAATGGTGATAAGCAACAGGCTCGGATGCTGTTTGGCCTTTCCCTTCATTCCGCCACCTTCAAAAAGCGTTCTAACCCGCCGTTGGATGCCGCATCTCTGAAGGCCAGCTCTCCGATATCGCACAGACGCCGATGTTCAGGTGTCCCCTGCACGACCCGCTTCATTTCGAGAAGCCCGCCAAGCAGGAAAGCCCGATCGGCGTTCGACAGGCCCGCGCGAACGACAATGTCGCCGAGCAAGAACTTTTCTCTCGCTCCCTTCTTTCGGTCAGCTGTCATGTGGAGCCTCCGTTTCCGAACCAGTCGCTCCATTTGCCTGTCCACGCGGCGAAGCAGGTGAGCCAGCGGCCTGCTTCTTCTCGCCGTTGCGAAATCGCGCTGCGATCTCTTCGAAGATGCGATCCACCTCCTCGTCAGCGATCTCCATCTCTGCCAATCCCGACTTCGTCGCCGCACGCGCGAAACGATCAGCTGATTTTACTATTAAAGTTTTTCTTCGTTCGCGAAGCTTCTCGATTTGAGCATCAATATCCATGAGCGCAGGCTTGGTGGCCATGGGCAAGTCCTTTCAACGTCTTTGGAAATTTCTATCCCGTCGTTTAACTGACTAGAAAATGTTAGTCAAATACGCTACCGTACACAAGCCCCCCAAACGTCGATATTGGAAATCCCAGCAGGGCCGTCTTCTGGAAAAGCAGCATCGGTCTTGTCAGGCCGATTGATTTGAGGGCGCAATATACGTCGCTGACGCGACGTGCCTGGAAGGACTGGAGACGTTAGTGGCGATCATGTTCGTCAGAGCGCAGGTGATCAGCAGGGGAGCGGGACGCAGTATCGTCTCGGCCGCCGCATATCGTCATCGGGCGCGGATGATGGACGAACAGGCCGGAACCTCCTTCAGTTACCGTGGCGGCGGCGCCGAACTGAAACACGAGGAGTTGGTGCTGCCGGACCAGGTACCGGCCTGGCTGCGCGCGGCCATCGATGGGAAGAGCGTCGTTGCGGCCAGCGAGGCGCTTTGGAATGCATTGGACGCATTCGAAACTCGTGCCGACGCGCAGCTTGCCCGCGAGTTGATCATCGCGCTTCCGGAAGAGTTGACGCGATCAGAGAACATCGCCCTTGTGCGCGAGTTCGTCCGGGACAACCTGACGTCCAAGGGCATGATCGCCGACTGGGTTTATCATGACAGGCAAGGCAATCCACACATCCACCTGATGACCGCGCTTCGACCTCTGACGGAACAGGGTTTCGGGCCGAAGAAAGTGCCGGTGCTTGGCACCGACGGCGAGCCTTTGCGGGTCGTCACGCCGGACCGACCGAAGGGCAAGATCGTCTACAGGCTCTGGGCCGGCGACAAGGAAACCATGAAGGCATGGAAGATCGCCTGGGCGGATACGGCCAATCGGCATCTGGCGCTTGCCGGCCATGAGATCCGCCTCGACGGGCGTTCCTATGCCGAACAGGGGCTCGACGGGATTGCCCAGAAACATCTCGGGCCGGAAAAGGCAGCGCTCGCCCGCAAGGGTGTCGCGATGTATTTCGCTCCGGCCGATCTCGCGCGCCGGCAGGAGATGGCCGACCGGCTGCTGGCCGATCCGTACCTACTCCTGAAACAACTCGGCAACGAGCGCTCCACCTTCGATGAACGGGACATCGCCAAGGCACTGCACCGCTATGTCGACGATCCCGCTGATTTCGCCAACATACGCTCCAAGCTGATGGCGTCTAATGATCTCGTACTGTTGAAGCCGCAACAGGCGAACCTGCAGACCGGCAAGGTGGCCGAACCTGCGGTCTTCACCACACGCGATATCCTGCGCACCGAATACGACATGGCGCAGTCGGCGGAAGTTCTGGCCCGGCGCAAGGGCTTCGGCGTCGCCAACGCGAAAATTGCGGCGGCTGTCAGAACCATAGAAACCGGCAATCCGGAAAATCCGTTCACGCTTGATCGCGAACAGGTGGAGGCTGTCCATCATGTCGTCGGCGACACTGGCATCGCCGCTGTGGTCGGGCATGCCGGTGCGGGAAAATCGACGCTGCTTGCCGCGGCGCGCATCGCCTGGGAGAGCGGCAACTACCGCGTCTTCGGGGCGGCGCTTGCTGGCAAGGCGGCCGAAGGGCTTGAGGATAGTTCCGGCATCAGATCGCGCACGCTCGCCTCATGGGAACTTGCCTGGGAGAACGGACGCGATCTCCTCGACCGGCGGGACATCTTTGTCATCGATGAAGCTGGCATGGTCTCGTCGCAGCAGATGGCGCGTGTGCTCAAGCGCGCCGAGGAGGCCGGAGCCAAGGTGGTTCTGGTCGGCGATGCAATGCAGCTTCAACCGATCCACGCCGGCGCAGCCTTTCGGGCGATTTCCGAACGGATCGGTTCTGCCGAACTTGCCGGTGTGCGGCGCCAGCGTGAAGAGTGGGCGCGAGAGGCCTCCCGTCTTTTCGCCCGCGGCAAGGTCGAGGAGGGGCTGGATGCCTATGCGCAGCGGGGGCGTATCGTTGAGGCGGAGAGCCGGGCTGAAGCTGTTGAGCGCATCGTTGCAGACTGGACGCGCGCTCGCCGCGACCTCATCCAGCAACATGCCGATAAAGAACAGCCGGCCCGCTTGCGTGGTGACGAACTGCTCGTTCTCGCCCATACCAATGACGACGTGAGGCGGCTCAATGAAGCGCTACGCATCGTCATGAAAGATGAAGGCGCCCTGACCGTCTCTCGTGAATTTTACACGGAGCGAGGCGTGCGGGAGTTCGCCGTCGGCGACCGGATCATCTTCCTCCAAAACGCCCGGTTCCTCGAGCCGCGCGCGCAAAGGCTTGGGCCGCAATATGTCAAGAACGGCATGCTCGGCACGGTCGTCTCCACCGGCGACACGCACGGCGGCCCACTACTATCGGTCCGTCTCGATAATGGCCGGGATGTCATCATCAGCGAAGACAGCTATCGCAATGTCGATCACGGCTATGCTGCGACCATTCACAAGTCCCAAGGTGCGACCGTCGACAGGACATTCGTGCTCGCAACCGGGCTGATGGATCAGCACCTGACGTACGTGTCGATGACACGCCATCGCGACCGGGCCGATCTTTATGCCGCTCGCGAGGACTTTGAGCCGAAGCCGGGATGGGGCAAAATATCCCGGGTTGATCACGCCGCAGGCGTCACGGGCGAGCTGGTCGGAACCGGTAATGCGAAGTTCAGGCCGCAAGACGAGGATGCCGATAAAAGCCCCTACGCCGATGTGAAAACGGACGACGGAAGCGTGCATCGGCTCTGGGGCGTAAGCCTTCCGAAGGCCCTGGAGGAGGCCGGCGTGTCGGAAGGCGACACGGTGACGCTGCGCAAGGACGGTGTCGAACGGGTGACGGTGATGGTGCCCGTCATCGACGAAAAAACGGGAAAGAAGAGGCTCGAGGAACGGACGGTCCATCGAAACGTCTGGACTGCCAAACGGATTGAAACGGGAGAGGGTCGCCGGCAGCGCCTCGAGGAGGAGAGCCATCGGCCGGAACTGTTCAAGCAACTGGTGGAGCGTCTTGGCCGCTCCGGCGCCAAGACGACGACCCTCGATTTCGAGAGCGAGGCCGGCTACCGGGCGCACGCCCGCGATTTTGCCCAGCGTCGCGGTATCGATACGCTCTCTGGGGTCGCAGCCTGGATGGAGGACGGAGCGGCGCGGCAGCTGGCGTGGCTGGCGCAGAAGCGCGAGCAAGTGGCGAAGCTTTGGGAGCGGGCGAGCGTGGCGCTCGGCTTCGCGATCGAAAGCGAGAAGCGTGTTTCCTATAGTGAGGAACGAGCCGAAACCCGGACGGCAAAAATTCCGACGGATCGACAATATCTCATCCCGCCGAAAACATTGTTTTCCCGTAGTGTCGGCGAGGATGCCCGCCGCGCGCAGCTTCGCTCGGATCACTGGAAGGAACGCGACGCCATTCTTCGCCCAGTCTTGCAAAAGATCTATCGCGATCCCGAAGGCGCGCTTGCCAGACTGAACACGCTTGCCTCCGACGCGCGGATTGCGCCCCGCGAGCTTGCCGACGACCTTGAGGCCTCGCCGCAGCGCCTCGGCCGTCTGCATGGATCGGATCTTCTTGTCGATGGCCGCGCGGCCCGCTCCGAGCGCGATGCGGCGGTGTCGGCCTTGTCCGAATTGCTGCCGCTGGCGCGTGCCCATGCCACAGAGTTCCGCCGCCAGGTCGAACACTTCGGCATGCGCGAGGAGCAACGGCGCGCGCATATGTCGTTGTCGATCCCGGCGCTTTCCAAACCGGCTATGGCGCGCCTTGCCGAAATCGAAGCCGTACGCGAGCGCGGTGGCAAGGATGCCTACAAGACGGCCTTCGCCTACGCGGCGGAGGATCGCCTTTTTGTTCAAGAGGTGAGGGGGGTCAACGACGCTCTCAACGCTCGCTTCGGCTGGTCCGCCTTCACCGACAAGGCAGACACTGTTGCCCAGCGCAACATGATCGAGCGCATGCGGGACGACCTTGACCTCGACCGGCGCGATAAGCTCAATCGTCTTTTTGCCGCCATACGCCGCTTTGCCGAAGAACAGCATCTTGCCGAAAGGAAAGATCGCTCCAGGATCGTTACCGGCGCCAGCGTCGTGCCTGGGAAAGAGACGGTGCGGGTGTTGCCAATGCTTGCAGCTGTAACAGAGTTTGAAATCCCGATCGACCACGAGGCGCGGGAGAGGGCGCGAGCTGTTCCTCACTACAGTCAGAATCGCGCCGCCCTTGCGAACGCGGCAGCGCGTATCTGGCGCGCTCCGGCAGGTGCTGTCGGAAAGATTGAAGATCTGATCCTGAAGGGCTTTGCCGGTGAGCGGATCGCTGCGGCCATCAGCAATGATCCCGCTGCCTACGGCGCGTTGCGAGGCTCCGGCCGTATCATGGACAAATTGCTCGCTGTCGGCCTGGAGCGGAAGGAGGCTTTCCGTGCCGTCCCGGAGGCGGCAAGCCGTGTGCGGTTATTGGCCACCTCATTTAGGGCCGCATTTGATGCAGAGAGGGAGGCGATCACTGAGGAGCGCCAGCGCATGAGCATTGGCATCCCGGGACTGTCGCCGTCCGCCGAAGATGCACTGAGAGAACTCTCAGTGGCGATGAAGAAAAAGAACGGCAGGCTCGACGTTGCTGCCGGCTCGCTCGATCCCTCCACTAGTAAGGAGTTTGCAACCGTCAGCCGCGCCCTCGACGAGCGCTTCGGCCGCAATGCCATCCTGCGTGGAGAGCTGGATGTTATCAATCGCGTGCCGCCTGCTCAGCGCCGCGCGTTCGAGGTAATGCGGGAACAGTTGAAGATGCTGCAGCAGGTTGTCCGCATGCAGGCAAGCCAGAACATCGTAGCAGAGCGCCACCGGCGTGTCCTCGACCGCGCCCGCGGCGTTATCCTCTTTAACCAATGAATGGCTAACACCTGTGCTGAGCTTGTCCCTCATGCTGTTCGCTTGCGGCAATGCGTTGCGTGGCCGGAAGATGGTCAGCCGGATCAGGAGCTTTAATGACCGCGTCAGTAGCTGGCAGTTCTGAAGGCAGTTATTCAACCCACTTTGATGGGTTGAATAAATTGAAAATATGCATTAATTGAACCATTGAAAGGGTCAATTAATGCGCCTAACGCTCCAAACCCATTTTTATGGCCAGTGGCATCACGCCGCGACGCTAGAACTTAAGGATGACGCGGCCGGCTTCCAGGGCGCGTCCATCGTCGATTACGATCTCGACTATTTCGTAACAGTTGCATCTGCGGAGTTCGCGGGTGGAAAAACGGTTCGCGACCATCGCGCGTTATCTGTCCGATATCCCGTTGATCTCGAAAATCGATATAGCCGCAGCTGGCCGCCCTTCCTCTTGGATCTCATGCCCCAGGGGCATGCAAGGCGAAAGCTTGCCGAGCACCTCAGTCTTGCTGAAGGCTCGCGCGCTTCCGATCTCCCGCTGCTTCTGCGATCGGCGACGGGCGGCATAGGCAATATCCGGATCAAAGAAGCGGCAGAGGCCGAGACGGAACGGCTGCGCGGTGTTGAGCGCCAAGGGGTTACAGAAGCGGAAATCCTTGAGCGCTCGGATCGTTTCATGGAAGTCGCCGATCGCTTCGGAATGCTCGCCTCTGGCTCAAGCGGCCTGCAAGGCGAATGGCCCAAGGTCTCGATGACCCAAGCGAATGACGGTCTCTATTATCCCGACAGCTTCGTGACTGATGATGAGGCCGTGCGCCACGTCATTGTCAAGCTGGTCCGCAGCAGCGAGCCTGTGGACCGCCTTATACTCGAAGGCGAAGCCCTCTATTCGCGGATCGCTCAAGAGATCGGCCTGAATGTGCACGAACCTTCGACCTATGCCGAAAGTGTCCTGATCATTCCTCGGTTCGACCGGAAGAAAAAAGAAGGTGGCGGAACCGTTAGGCTGGGCCAAGAAAGCCTGGTATCCGCGATAGGCGTTGCTGATTTCGGTCATGTCGGCTCGCACGAGGCCTACATCGACGTTTTGCGCCAATATTCTGCCAATCCCTTCGCGGACATTGTCGAATACCTGAAGCGGGACATCGCCAATTTGGCGCTCGGCAATCCCGATAATCACGGCCGAAATTCTGCACTGAGTAAGCACCAGGACGGCACGATCCGCCTGTCTCCGCTCTTTGATTTTGCGCCAATGCGGCTTGCCAAAGAGGGGATCGTTCGTTCAACCCGCTGGGCCATGATGAGGGACGGTGGTCGCGATCACCTTCCCGATTGGAAACGCATTTGCGCTGAACTGATCCACGATCCTGATGAGCAGAATGCGCTCGCAGCTGAGCTTTCCGTGTTTGCCGAATACCTCCGGCAAACACCGGCTATGGCGAAAGATATGGGTGGGTCTCCGGAAATTCTAGAGCGCGCAATGGGACGCTGCATTGAAATCGCGGAGAGCGTTCTGGCGGCGTGCCAGTGATGCCGGAGGACAGCTAAATGGCTCGATGGAGAAAGCCAACGAAAGAGGAAATTCTTGAGAACCGGCGAACACTGGCGGAACGCGCTCGGACTGGCGACTTGAGGTTACCTGAGGCTGTTGTTGAAATCCGAAGAGGGCTTGGTTTGACGCAGGACGAATTCGCCAAGACGCTATCGCTCACCAGGCGCCAAGTTGCTGAGATCGAAGCCGGGACGGCGAACCCAACGCTCGAAACTTTAGGGAAGATTGGCCGATTGTTCGGATTTACCGTGGGTTTTATTCCGAAGGCGCAATGATGGCTGAATTTTCCTGGGGGATGGGCGTTGGTACTAAGCAAGGAAGCGACGGCGAGGATCAAAATCAATCGGCTGCTGCAGGCCGCTGGCTGACGCTTCTTCGATGACAAGCGGTCCCGCGAATGTCGCTCTTGAGCCGAACGTCAAGCTGAAGCCTGAGCACATCGAAAGTCTCGGTGCGGACTTTGAGAAAAGCGCGAAGGGATTCATCGACTTTTTGTTGCTGGGCAAAGACGGAAAGCCGCTGATCGTCTTGAAAGCGAAATCGGAAGATGAAGATCCTCGGATAGGCAGGAGCAGGCGCGCAAGTATGCCCGCTCTCAGAATGCCCGCTTCGTCATCTTGAGCAACGGAAACATCCATTACCCGTGGGAGCTTGAGCAGGGCAATCCGACGGTCATCACTTCCTTTCCAGGCCCTGATGAGATTAAGAACCACTACGCCTTCAAGCCTAATGTTGAGCGTGACTTTATCGTTCTCACCGACAGGCCCGGTTACCCGCCCATTAGGTGCCAATGCTGACATTCGTTGTCTGGCCAGCGGGAAGGTTCCAGTTTTGCTTGGTGACGCGCAGCCTCGGAACAATTTTGGCGATGCCGATCAGCGTGTATTCGATCACGGCCGACCTCCGCGACCACGCCGTGCTGCGGAACCCTCAAAAATGCTTCATCGCCAAAAGGATCTGGCGTCTTCAACACGACCTGCGAGCTATTTCCCTTTTGGTAGGAGTGCTCTCCAGCCACGGCAGGCGTATAGGTAGGCGGCGATGGTCTGATAAAGCTCCTGCTTCACAAACGGCACGAAGGCCTTGCCACTATCGAACAGCTTGCCCTGTGGCAACCGGCCGAGAAACGCCCTGAGTTCGTCGCCTTCCACCTTAAGCGTCACCATGCCCAGCAGTTCTGCGGCTTTTTCCGCTGCGCGGCTATCGGTGGCAGGGAAGAATGACACGTGGGGCCTGCCATTGTCGTCACGGCCGAGGATGATGACGGGGCAGGGCTGGGTGACGGCAGGGGTGGCGGGTAAGGCGATGGTCGTAGGTATAGCGGTTGAAACATTCATAATTGGAGCTCTCCAAAACAAGAAGACTGGCCAAACGGTCCTTCGCACCGGTAGCAGCACCAGCGTGTTATGATATTGAGCTAAAACATTTGATTGTATAACTGTGTACTTGCAACTGCTATTATGGGGATGGTTTCAGAGAGCTGACAACATTTTGAACGCGACCTTCGCCGGGTCCGTGCATAGGCCAGAGCTGCCAGAGCAGATCCATTAACTGCGCTAAATACCTCTTACAAGAACGTCATCCTTAACGAATATAAAATATTATCACGTTAGATATCGTGATGCTGAAATGAAATGATAATCTTGATCGGCTTCGGCAGGTATTATGTCGTGAAGTAAATTTCGGATATTTGAAATTTTCTTTCATCATATACCGCCATCGGTGCACCCGGCGAATGAATTGCTTGTGGTCCCTCCTACTGAACGTCAATTGTTGCAGGAGCGATACATGAAAAACATCTCTATCGTCGCAAAATTTTTCCTTATAATGGCATGTTTCGGGTTGTTCTCTCTCGGAGTCGCCGTTTATTCAGGAATACAGATTGCCAGTGTTGACGAAGACTATGCCGGCCTGATGGATGGCGAGTCAACCGCCGCCTTATATTTGGCTCGCTCGAATCGCAACCTCCAGACAGCACGAGCGTCCATCGGAGAACTGTTGATGTCGCGCTCGGCAGACCTGAACGAACGGGCGGAAAAGGACATCAAGGATGCTGAAGCCGGCTTTGTGAAATATATGGACATCGTTGCTGGCGCTGTCCCGCAGCGCGCCGAGATTGCTCTCCTCAAGACCGAAGGCCTCAAGGTCATGAAAGAGGTTTGTGGCCCAACCATTGCGGCGGCGCGAAACGCGACGACGGAGCAAGACATTGCCGCATCACAGCAGCTGTTTCTGAGCCAGTGTCAGCCGGCTTTCAGCGCGCTCACTCCAAAATTTACAGCTGAAACGAATGAGATCGTCGATGCTGCTGAGAAGACGGGTGAGGAGCTGTCCGCACAAGCCAGCAGCACCGTTGCCACGACCCTGGCAGCTGTCATCCTCGGGTTGATCATCGTTCTCGCCGTCGGTTTCCTTGCTATTCGTTCCTGGCTGGTGCGTCCGATCCAGCGGATATCCGCCACCATGAATGTGCTCGCCAATGGGGATTTGAGCGCCGGCGTCGACGGTACGGATCGCCGCGATGAAGTGGGGGGTATGGCGAGGGCCGTCCAAGTATTCAAGGAAAACGGCCTGCGGGCAAGGGAACTTGAACAGGAAGCGGCCGCGACGCGCTCGGCCAGCGAGGCGGAGCAACTGCGGGTCGCGGAACTTGAGCGTGAGCGCGCCCAGCAGATGACACAGGCGACGTCGGGCCTCGCGGAAGGACTGAAGCACCTGTCCAGCGGGAACCTGACGTTCCGACTGAACGAACCCTTTGCCACTGATTTCGAAGCATTGAGGTCTGACTTTAACGCAGCCGTTGGACAGTTGGCAGACAGCTTGCGATCTGTGGCGAACGCCACAGGATCAATCGATAGTGGCGCGCGTGAAATCAGCCAGAGTGCCGAAGACCTCTCAAAACGGACGGAGCAGCAGGCCGCGTCGCTTGAGGAAACGGCAGCTGCTCTCGACCAGATTACCACCAACGTTGCAAACTCCTCCAAACGCACCGAAGAAGCACGTCATGTGGCAATCGAAGCCAACAAGTCGGCGCGCCGCTCGGGCGAAGTGGTTTCGAATGCTGTAATCGCCATGCAGCGCATTGAACAGTCGTCGAACCAGATATCCAGCATTATCGGTGTCATCGATGAGATTGCCTTCCAGACCAACCTGTTGGCGCTGAATGCCGGTGTCGAGGCTGCGCGGGCCGGGGAAGCGGGCAAGGGCTTTGCGGTGGTCGCTCAGGAGGTGCGCGAGCTTGCTCAGCGGTCGGCTCAAGCGGCCAAGGAGATCAAGGATCTTATCCGAAACTCCGTGGATGAAGTTAGCACGGGTGTAAAGCTGGTTCAGGAAACGGGCCAAGCCCTTAAGGTGATCGAGGAGCAGGTTGTTTCGATCAACACGCAGCTCGACGCCATATCAACGTCGGCCAAAGAGCAGTCGATTGGTCTTGCCGAGGTCAACACGGCTGTGAACCAGATGGATCAGGTGACGCAGCAAAACGCCGCCATGGTGGAAGAATCGACGGCTGCGAGTGCCTCTCTGGCGAGCGAGGTGCAGCGCTTGCGAGAGATCATATCCGATTTCCGCGTCGGTGCCGACGGAAGAGTCGAACCCGGCAGGCCGACGGCGGTGAGAGCCGAACACAAGCCTGTCATTTCTCCTGCCCGCCGAATGCTTTCGAAAGTGGCGGGAGCTGTGGGACTTGGCGGCGGTGCCGTTGCCGTGACCGAAAGCTGGGAAGAATTCTGACTTCCGAGAAGTACGGCGGGAAGTTATACCTGATCGTCATCGGGGACAACGACACCCCGGTGACGTCAAAATACCGGCCACGATTTTTTTGCGGTTGGATCGATAATGAGAGACTTTCCACTATTCCCGATAATCGGCTCAATGGAAGCTGCTCATCGAGCCATTCGACAGCCAGAAATGATGACGAGTGGGAAATGGACGAGTTAGAGAAGTCAGCATCCGATTGGGCAATCAAGCTTCAACATTTTTTGTAGTTTCATATTGAGACCGACAATTTCAAAGAGATTTTTAATGAGCCAAGAACGACGCAACGCCCATTGTCAATCTTTGCCAGATCGGCCCACGGGGACCATTCTGCGCTTTCCAAGAGACGGAAACCCACGCCAACGTTATGACGAAATCCGTGGAAATCTGCGCGGGCGAGCCCGTATGCATGGAACAGTTGAAGACAAGTACGCCGAATGTTTCCAACGATGTGATGAGGTGCTCGATGTCCTCTCGAACCCAAAGCGCGTCGAGGTCGTGCTGGCACTCTCCGAGGATGAGCAGAGCGTGAAGCAGTTGGCCCACCATGTCGATTTATCGCAATCAGCGCTTTCTCCGCATCTCGCAAAGTTGCGTGAGGCGGGTGTGGTTGAATCGCGTCGTGACGGCCTCGTCGTCTATTATCGGTTGATAATGCCAGAGCTTATAGGGTTGTTGAGAGAGGTGGTGTTTTTCGTGCAAACGAATTCTAAAAAGGGATTATGACCGACATTCCTTTCGTTGAGGAATCATGTAGCTTCGACTACCCACGACTGCTTGCATCATCGTCTGATGGCGGGTCAGATAGCAGCCAGACAGTCCGCATTGGAATGTTTGAACCGCAGTTCAATCACCGTATGATGTAATGTTTGAAATTCACCCTGTTATCTGGGGGGCGCACATCAGTTCAGACCGTCATTCTCTCATGTCCATTGTCTAGGCTCTCGCAGATTGTCCTGATAGGAACTCTCGTGCTGGTAGCCATGTCATTGATCTTGCGGCGCTGGGTACTATCTGCCACAAGCGACCCTCGATCACCGTTTGAATGCCGTAGAACGTGAGCAGGTCTCCGGCGGAGACCCTTACAATGAGACCACCGTCAACGACTGTGATGATGGCACACGCATTTTCGAAATTCAGTTGCCTGCCGTTGCAACTGTCGGTGATCGAAAAGCAGATATCTCGACTCTGCGTGCAGATTTTCTTCGCTACGGTGAGTGCAGCTTCTAGCTCAATGAAGGCCTCTGAGACATTTTGATACCCCATTTATCATTCCTCAGAAGTGTCTTCCATCCGCTTTGCCCAACATAAAACATAAGCGACGACCGACGGTAGTATGAAGGACAACATGCAGTTGGTCCGTACGATGGGAAATACCCACAACGGCGCTCCCTCATATGAGGGGTATTGATGCGATCGGCGTACCTCGCAGCTACACCGTGCGGCGGGCGGGATAGAATTTATAAGGATAACTTGGAAAGAGAGGTTCTGCCGATTCTTCAGAACGGGTTCCTCTTTCGGCCCCCCAATGCTTGGCCGACCTGTGTCCAGTTCATGGCCGGGCAAACGAGACAGCAAGTGCGTAAAGGCCGGTGGGTAGTAACATCGCTGCCACCGCGGTTGCGCGGGGCTTGTCGGTCAACACCCGCGTCGAAAACATCTTCGATGCCGCCGATCTGAGCTCTCCGATCCCCGAGATGTCGCGCGGTGATTTACGACGACAGACTTCGTGTTTGCTGTGTTGCGCGAGAATAAGGTCCGCACGTAGCAGTGCGTTCACGACTGTTCAGCAAACCAAAAACCCCGGCCTGCCGCATGCTACTTCGGATGTTCAGTTGCGGTGCTGTTTACGAGCCGGCCCTTTCGCCGTATTGGATGCGAGCTGGCGGCCGATCTCGATGATGTCATCACGATTGGCGGTCGGGTCCTGATTGCTCCAGGCGAGCCCAAGGCCGATACGCAGATCAATCTCCTCCACTGCCTTCAAACGAAAGTTTCTGTTCGGCAGGTTTGCTGCCCATTCCGGAACGAAGCCGACACCGACGCCTGCGGAGACGAGCGCGATTAGTGAAAGTGTATCGTCGCAGGTATAGACGATCCGATCGGAGAGTTCATGCTCGCGGAATGTATCGAGAAAATACCGCTCCGTGTAGGACAGGTTTGAACGCGAGAAGGAAATGATCTTCTGGCGGCGCAGGTCTTCCAGCGTGACGGTCTCGGCCTCAGCCAAAGCGTTTTCTTTGGAGACGGCGAGCAAATACCTCTCCTCTGTTATCGCCTGCCATCGCAATGCGCCGTTGTTGTCCAAAGGCCGGACAAACCCGATATTGACCTGTCCGCGCTCAATGTCCCGTACGATGGATTCGGTTGTGCCGTTGCGGATATGAATGCGGATATCCGGATAACGTCGGCCAATTCGGGCAAGAAAATCGGGCAGAACACCGAAGGTTGCCGGGTGAATTGTGCCGATGGTGATCTTGCTGGCAGCCTTGCCCGCAACCGCCTGTGTGATCGCACACGTTTCGTCGACGTCGCGAAGCAGTTGAACGCAACGCTCGTAAAAAACCGATCCTGCGGGAGTAAGCTGAACACGGCGTGTGGAACGAATAAGAAGGGAAACGCCCAGTTCCTTCTCAATCGCCTGGACCTGGGCAGTGACGGCAGGCTGCGCAAGGTTGAGCCGGATGGAGGCGCGCCCGAAATGCAGTTCTTCCGCAACGGCAACGAATGTGCTCATTTGGCGCAGATCCATTTCAGTTCCTTCCGCCAGGGCGCAATTAAGATCGAGGAATGCCTCGAATACCAGGAAGGATAAAGTGGTTCAGCGCCTCGGTCCAGATGCGACATTGATAGGTTTGTACGATTAATGGTTGCTGAGCGCGGTCGAGCCTCGCATAATGTGGATGCAGGCGCTACAACAATGTGGAGTAGCAATCGCCTGCAGGTAGCGGCTAGAATATCTACCCAGAAGAATCGATGGTAAGGCCATGAAATCGGATATCGGACATCTTCCGCAGACAAAGCAACGCGAACTGGAAAGGGTCGTCCGGATCATCCATGAAGAGTTCGCCGGCGTTGTCGAGCGCTCGAAGTCCGAAGCCAAGAAAGATGGGCGGATTTATAAAATTATCCTTTTCGGCTCCTACGCCCGTGGCACATGGGTGGATGAGCCGCACACGTCAAAGGGTTATCGTTCGGATTTCGACGTTCTCGTCATCCTCAGCAACAAGGAACTGGCCGATCCCAAATACTGGGACAAGACAACAGACCGGTTGATGTGGGACAAGGAGATCGAGACGCCCGTGGGCCTCATCATGCATGGCGCCCGCGAGATCAGCAATTTTTTGCATGATGGCCAAGCCTTCTTCGTCGATATCGCCCGGGAAGGCATAGTTCTCTACGAATTCGATGACCGACCGCTCGCCGAGCCCAAGCCTCTCAGCCCTGCCGATGCGCTGAGAGTTGCCGAGGAGCATTTTCATCGCGAAATGCTAAGCGCAAGCGAGTTTCTAGAACTCGCCCAAATTGCTTCTGCGAAGGATATGGATAAGAAGGCCGTTTTCCTGCTCCATCAGGCGGTCGAGACGGCCTACAACTGCTTTCTCCTGACAGTGACAAACTATTCACCTGCGTCACACAACCTCAAATTCCTGCGTGGCCTTTCGGAGGATCGTGATCGACGGTTGGTCGACATCTGGCCGCGCGACCATCAGCGTTTTACGGCATGGTACAACATTCTCAACGAGGCCTATGTCAAGGCGCGCTATTCAAAGCGTTTCGAGATATCGGAGGAAGCGCTTGAATGGCTTCAGGAGCGAACCGCAGAACTTCACGCCCTGATCGAGTCGCTCTGCCGCAAGCATATCCAAAGGCTGCACCAGACCGTGGAAAACGGGAGCTGAAGGCTGGGCTGTTTCGTCTGAACATCATGGGACTGTTCGGATTAGTTGTGCGAGCGACCTGGTCAGTACGCTGACTGGCGCATTTCTTGCGAAAAATACGGCCCGGAGCCGCGCTTGCTCGCGCAGCGTTGCTGATTTAGGGCCGTCGTATGACTGTCCGTAAGCGGTGTCACCACGTCAGCCCCTCGCTGTCCAGTCAGAGAGCACCATCGCCGGGCGTTGACAATCACCTTTGAGATGCCATATCGGTTTTGACGGTAATGGATTCTGCCGGGCACCAAGCCGAACCGCTTCCCAGATGAAGCTGATGACTCCTACTCAACGCGAACCACGCGAAGGAGTAGAGTCGTGCCTGGAAGTCAAAGTCCGCTCTGTTTTTCTATTACTATCTGTTTTGGTGGAGCCTCGTTCGCATGACGCTCGCATCTATTTTCAGTCTTCGCCTTCAGCAAATCCGCAGCCTCGCAAAATGGCTCGTCATCGTCGTCCCGATGGCGATCGTTGTTGGATCGCTCGTCGCCCTGTTCCTCTGGAGCCTCGACCGCGCGACGGAGCTGCGTTTCGAGTTTCCCTGGTTGATCTACCTAATGCCGGTCGCGGGCTTTGCGATGGTCTGGGCCTATGGCAAGTTCGGCAAGTCGGCCGAAGGGGGCAACAATCTCATCGTCGACCAGATCCATGAACCTGGCGGCGGCGTGCCGCTGCGCATGGCTCCGTTCATTCTGGTCACGACGGTCCTGACGCATCTCGTCGGTGGTTCGGCAGGACGTGAAGGCACCGCCGTCCAGCTTGGCGGCAGCCTTGCGAGCGCCTTCGGCAAATTGTTCAAGTTGACGCCATCGGACATCCGCATCCTTTTGATGGCGGGTATTGCGGCAGGTTTCGGAGCGGTCTTCGGGACGTCGATTGCAGGCGCTGTCTTTGCGCTGGAGGTGCTGACGATCGGGCGCATGCAATACGAGGCGCTGCTTCCCTCACTGCTGGCCGCCGTCGTGGCCGACTGGACCTGCCATGCCTGGGGTATTGGCCATGTCCACTATTCGATTGCCTATCTTGCTGGCGAGGGTGTCGGTTTTCATCTCGATGCGCTGCTGATGCTGAAGGTGGTGATCGCAGGTGTTGCCTTTGGTCTCGCGGCGCACTTCTTTGCCGAACTCTCCCATCTGGCATCGTCAGCCTACAAGGCGATCCTGCCCTATGCGCCGCTGCGACCGGTGCTGGCGAGCGCCATCCTCATCGGCCTCGTTTATATCCTGGGGACCCGCGAGTATCTCGGCCTCGGCGTCTGGTCTCCAAACCTTGAGGACGCCACCATCCTCGGCTTCTTCCGTCCCGATGATGTCGACTACTGGAGCTGGGCCTGGAAAGGTCTCTTTACTATCGTGACGCTGAGCGCAGGCTTCAAGGGCGGCGAGGTCACACCGCTCTTCTTCATCGGTGCTGCTCTCGGCAGTGCCGTTGCTGGTGTGCTCGGCGCGCCGCCGGACCTGTTTGCCGCGCTCGGCTTCGTTGCTGTCTTCGCAGGCGCGACTAACACGCCGCTCGCCTGCATGATTATGGGCATCGAACTCTTCGGAGCGACCCATTCCGTCTACATCGCCGTCGCCTGCTTCGTGGCCTACCTCAGCAGCGGCCATTCCAGCATCTACCTCTCACAGCGTGTCGGCGTGCCGAAGACCGCCGCCGCCAACGACATCCCCCCTGATATCTCCGTTCGCCACATGCGCGAGATGAACGCTCATGCCAGAGGCGATCTCCTGGCGGAAGTGCGCCTGCGCTCGATCCAGACAACAGCAAATCTTTCAGGAAGGCCCATCGTCATGACTAGCCACAAGCTTTCTTCCCGCGAGGTCGGGATAGTTCGCATCTACATGAAGCCGCGCGCGAAGGCGGTTGGCACGGGAGGCTGGTTCGGTGGCGGCAAGCCGCTCTACCGGGAACTGGTCATGCAGGCCAAAGCCTCCGGCATCATGAACGCCGTCGCCCATCAAACCCACTTCGGCTACTCCAACAGCGGCAAGCTGCAGCACGAAGGTTTCGAGATACCGAACCCTGATCTTACCATGTGCGTCGAACTCATCGCCGACCGTGAGCTGCTCGAAGAGTTCTGCCGGACACACGGTTCGCTCCTGAAGAACAAGGTGATCATCTACAAGCACATCGAGCACTGGGACGTGCTCGACCACTCGCTTGCGACCGAAGACGCATTGGCGGACACGAAGCGCTGAGGACGAGGCCATGCCCTACCTGATCGTCTTCCTCGGAGTAGGCATCGGCGGTGCGGCACGCCATGCCGTGAACACGCCTGCCGCCCGGACGATGGGCTACGGATTCCTGTGGGGTACGCTGACCGTCAACGTCCTCTGCTCCATCGTCATGGGTCTCTTGACTGAGTTCTTCGTGGTCCGCTACGGGCTGCCGCAAGAGGTGCGTCTGTTCATGACAACAGGGCTTCTGGGCGGTCTCACGACCTTCTCTACCTTTTCGCTCGACACCGTCAGCCTCTGGGAGCGCGGACGATGGGGGCTGCCTGCAGGTTATGTCACGATCTCGCTGATGGTTTCGACAGTCGGCCTCTTCCTCGGGCTTTCTCTTATCCGCCTTACTGGCCACGGGGCTGATCATGAAGACGCTTGTCACAAGCTGGCGGTTCTGGGCGCTTCTTTCGGCAGGATTTGCTGCACTTACCGCGATCTTCGCCAAGGTCGGCGTCGAGAACGTCAACTCCGATTTCGCCACTTTCTTTCGTACCATCGTCATCCTGATGGCGGCGGGCCTGATGCTCTACATCAGGGGCAACTGGCAGGAACCGTCCTCGGTCTCCCCGAGAAGCTGGCTCTTTCTTATCCTTTTGGGACCCGCCACGGGCGTTCCTGGATTCACTATTTCCGGGCGCTGAAGCTGGGGGATGCTGCCCGCGTCGCCCCCATCGACAAGCTGTCGGTCGTCTTCGTCTCGGTCTTCGCCGTGCTGTTTCTCGGCGAGCGCCTGTCGCTCCCGAACTGGCTCGGTGTCGCCACAATCGCAAGAGGAACTGTAGTCGTTGCATACCGCGCATGACGTCAACATCAGGGGGAAAGGGTTAGACGATGCGGGAGGAGCATCTATGGCGGGAATGGTATGCGTGGTTTCCGGTGAAGCCTGTCGATGACGGGCTGTTCTGGCTAGAATCCATATGGCGACGGCGCAATCCCCGGACAGGTCTATGGGAATACAAATCGTTCCGCTCCAATCAGGAGAAGGACGAGGAGGCGGCGCGGCAGGAGATTTAGGTCATCACGACCACACAAGGCCAAGCAGACCAAACAGTTTCGAACTGACCGGAGCCAAGACCTATGGAATTCGGCGGCCCGTCTTGATCGACGCCATCGCGAACCTCGCATACTTCGGGATAGAATTTGCCGTCTCGCTCAGGATCGGGTCGGCATCCCTTCTGGCGGAAAGCGTGTAGGAATGTCCCTCGGAAAATTGCGCGAGGTTCCAGGTGGAGACGTTCTAAGATCGACCTCGATTGGTTTTCTTTATGCCATCCTGAGAGGTTTCGCCAATTCAGGCAAGTCGCGCCGCTCTCCATTGTCCACGCTAACGATAGCTATTTTCTTATAAATTCAATGCCTTCTACTATTGAAGATTTCATCTTAGTGGTTTGCCTGAAGCCCAAATCTTAGATCAATCCCAACTTTGTGGCCAATGCAGTCGTCTGGGGAAGGGTAACGGTCTTAAGTTTCCGTCGAATGGTCTTCATATGAAAATTCACCGTATGGTGCGTCATGTTCTCAAGGAACGCTATCTCCTGGGTCGTTTTTCCTTCGGCGGCCCATTTTAGAACCATGGACTGTCGCGCCGTCAATTCGATAGCCGGTGATCTGATCGATGCGGCCGCGGTCGCCTCCACGCACCTGTAGAGTAACGCCACAGCATTTGCACTCAAAGCGGGCTGCAATTGGTATTTGTGGGGCAATGTTACGTCGCCGGTGAAAAGGGAGAGGGTGAACAAATCGCTGAATGGCGCCATCACGGGCATGCATATGCCGGCCCTGATGCCCGCCTCGTCTGCATTGGAATAGAATGTTTGCTGGGGGCCGCGCGCGAGTTTTCCCTCATGCTCAAAATCAAAGACGAATGGTGCCATTATTTCACGGGTGCGATCCAGGATTGGATCGATCCTGTCGAAATGCTCCTGCCGATATTGGTCCAGCCACGCCTCGGGAGCATTCGACAAGACGGAGTTCCCAAACCCGGGATGACGGAGAGTCAGCGCATGATAATAGTCAAACCCCAGCTCTTGGGTCAGGTGATGGAGTAGTTCTGCAGTCGCTCGGCTGGTTTTCATCATGGACGTCGTATCGATCAATTTGTGTAACCAGAGTTTCATCCGAGGTATTTTCCTCCCATCCTTGAGAGACACGTCTGGCTGCTGGCTGCGTTGCAGGTCCAGAAGAACTCCGTTTTTCTAAGAGGTTTGATGTGGTCCGAGCCTCGAGGCGTTTGTCCTGCGGCCGCTTCTGATGCCGCTGGCAAAAATCGCCTGTATAGAGGTTGTGCAACCCGAAGGACTGTTCGCATCTGATTGAGAGTTTCGTTTGAAACAGCGAATACGCCGCAACACACCGGAAGCCGGCCGTAACCGTCAGCACGGCCAATCTCCTCCACGATCAATCCCGCTCGCCGATATACTCTCTCCATTGGCGGCTCGTAGTTCGACACAAGTGTTTTGATGCCATGCGCGAAGGCGCATTCAAACAAGGCCAGCAAAAGGAACCCAAACGCTCTAGATGGGCTGAGCGTCGGTTGAGACGCTCTGAGGAGGTCGACATCAAGGCACATTCGTGTGCCTTCCCATGTGGCTGGAGACACCAGATCCTCTGCCGGCAAAGTTCGCCTGAACACATCATGCAGCAATGTCGGCCCTGTCGTCGGCATGAGCCGTACCGTGCCATAGAGATGGTGCGCGTCCTTGTCACACCAGACCAGGTAAACAGCACCTAACTCGTCATACGCGTCCCGTTCAAGACCGTGATGCACATCGACCTGCCAGCCAAGACAATCGTGAAAAATCCGCTTCCGCAATCGGAACGACTGCTCCAGCAGGCCTGCGTACCGATAATACTGATAGGGTTGGATAAGAAGGAACACGAGCCAATCTCCGATCACGTGTCGGAATAGGATGCACGTAAATCCCCGGTTGCCCATTGCTACAGATGGGCACAATCAATTGAGGTATTGCGCCGAAAATTGAAGGTCTATAATTGTTGTGCCACGAGGGTGAAAGTCCGGGTTCGTGCTGCTACATCAGATGTTGATCAGCCTGAACTTCATCGCCTGGACCGCGGCGGATGAAATAGTTGCGCATCCAAGCTTTAACCGGCCCGACTTGAGGTAGCTTCTTGCCGTATGCTCGGAAATTCCGAGAATGAGTGCAATATCCTTGTGGTCTTTTCCGCGTGCTACCCATGACAGGCACTCCCGCTCGCGAGCACTAAGACCCGGAACAGGGTCTTCTCCGCCATGAATCTCCATGATCGCCTTCATATGGATCTGATAGGCGATTTCGATCCAGTCTGACCTATTTCCTGCAACAAGCCTGTCCCAGCCTTTCGGGTCGTACTCCGCACTGAGGGAGAAGATCGCCCGCCGGCCGACCCTGTCTGTAATGGGGATCGAATAACCGAACTCTCCGACGCCATGCTGCCGGGCATCATCAAAGAATGCTGCGATTTCGGGTGTCATTTCGAATTCACGCCAGTCGAATGGAAGCTGCCGCAAAAAGCCCTGTTGCACAACAGGATCGACCTGTACATATCGCTTCAGGAAATAACGTGCGATCCATTCCGGACTGTAAGTCGATTGAACAAATGGTGCATCAAGGTCGCTGATCACAGTTGCGGTGAGATGATAGGTGACGAAATCGACGTCGTAAATTTCCTGAACACATAAAAGAGCCTCGTAGACTGTGGGGGCATCTGTGATTGTCTCGATAGCCTTGGCGAGATTCGCAGACACTGATTTCATGCCGTAATCCTTTTCGTTGTGAGGTGAGTCTCACGGCGCAGACGACAAGCACCTCGTTCCCCATGGGCGCTCAACGACAACGCGCAAGCGTTTTAGACGACCGACATCCTCATGATTTTGCCGCTCGTCTTTCGGTTGAAGCCGTGGCAGGCTGTACCGCGTCCAGACTTATTGTTCGGCTATCGGCTCGACGTTGGGGGGAACGATCGCTTCGAAACCGACGCCTTATCAACATTTTTCTAGCTTTGGTCAGCGTCCCGCTCGGTCGCTGATAGCTCGCCCGTCAGGAGTCACGCCGAGCGACCGTCTTGGTCTGGCAGCAGCATCTTTCCGTTGCGGCCTATGTAGCTTCCAACCAGACCGCAGCGATGGCGTGGTAGCCCGGATGCCTGTTGCCCGTTGGTGGAGGCATCAACTTCGGCAACATAGATAGCCGTTTCGCACAGCCGTTTATGGCTGCTTGGATGATGCAGTGAAAATTTAAATGTAACGACGCCACGTTTCCGATCTCGCTGCCAAGCGTTCGATACGAAGCCATCCCTGGTCTTTCCGCTCTTCGATGTGGTCAAATGTCCGTCCCTGCAATGATCGTCCTGCGAGTAGCCAAACTGTGTCGGCGGTCAGCGTCTCCCCTGATAACAAACATAAATTTCAAATTTGCCACAACGCGCCACGTTTGGCGACTACTACTTCTAGTAGTCGATTTCACATCGAAAATGGGAGAAAGTAGTGTGTCGATTGTAGGTATGTTGGTTCGATGCAGGAGATAACAGCCCTGCTTTTCTAGGGTGCTGCCGACGCAAAGGACATTTGATGAAAAAATTGATCCTGATCGGTTCGGTTGATGCGGACTTCTTCCTCCTCCTTTCACATATTCTGGGAGTTGAGGGTTATCAGGTTCGGATGGCCAGAGGCGTGGAAGAGATGTCGCACTTGGCCGACGATCACCAGGTCATGGCTATACTGCTTGACTGCAGACCTGATCCCTTTCCCGCGGTTGAGGTCTGTGACAGGATCAAGGGAAATCATCGCACGGCGGGCGTCCCCGTGCTCGCGATCATTGGTGCGGGCGCCGAGGGGCAATATGTCGATATGCAGCGCGCCGGCGCCGAAGAATGTTTCGTCCGGCCATTTGCGCCGGTCAAGCTGCTTGAATATCTGCGCAAGCGTACGCTCAGCCGGGCACTGCCTCGAGCGCGATCAGGCCAGTTGTCCTATGGCGGCATTGAGATTGATTTCGAGCATCATCGGGTTTCAAGAAACGGTCTAAACGTTCATTTGGGACCACTGGAATTTGCTGTGTTGTCGTACTTAATGGAGCGACCGACCGAAATTTGCCGGCGGGCGGAGCTCATGAGTGCGGTGTGGCCAAGTCTGCATCATGTAGAAGAGCGCACACTGAACGTCCACATAGGCCGATTGCGAAAGAGACTGAACGGGAACGGGCAACCCGATCTTATCCGCACCGTCCGGGGTGTCGGCTACATTATGGAATCCCCTGCGCATCAGGCTCCAGACGGTTTGGGGGACGATCGCAATGTCTCATAATCGGCTCGACAGGATCATACGCGGTGCGTCCGTGATTACGGGAGATGGCGCGACATTTCATGAAAATGCATCCATCGGTATCGGAGAGGGCCGAATTGTTTTCGTCCAGCCAGGAGATATATCCTTCAATCCTGATGAGATCGACGTCATCGACGCTCACGGCCACACGATTATCCCGGGCGTTATCAATGCGCATGCCCATGGCTGCGTCTGCGGGCCATCCATGCCGAGCGGGTCGCCTCCTGTCGATAAGGACGTGATCGACTGGAACAGGAACAGGCACCTTCTCGAAGGGACGACGACATTGTTGAATGTATGCGGTTTGGCGTTGGCTGATGAGGCGTTTGCGGGCGATCCACATCCGCTTGATGTCCATATCTCCACAGCGCATACCCCTTCCAATATCGAAGCCGCCTTGGCAATCGATGGTGCCGGTCTTTCCGAACGACATCGACATGCATCCATCGATGATGCTTTGTCTCAAGGAGCAAAAGCCCTTGGCGAGGTTGGCGGGGGCCAGACACTGGGAGGCGGTGCACAGGAATATCGGTTCATTCCCGAGGCGATGAAACGGGCGACGGGACGGGAGGTATCACCTCTGGTTTCACGCCAGTTGCGAAATGCCGTGGTCGGCCGATACCTGAAAGTCGAGGATGGAGTTTCCGATCGCGAATTGCAGGAGATACTCAACGAATGCGGTCTGTCCGATGTCTGCAGCGTGCGAACCGTGCGTCAGGTCATTCTCGCGTCCGTAATGCCACCGGTCGACCTCGCGCTGAGAGGCTTTGAGGAGGTGGCGCGAGAAGCCGCGCGTGTGGGCTTCCCGGCGATTTTTCACAATTCTGCGCCGTCCGTCCAACGTCTGATCGAAGTCGCTGAGAAATACCCCCACGCAAACATCGTCGCGGGGCATTCGAACCATCCGATGTTTCTGCCGAGTGAATCCGTATCATTCGCCCACGAACTGCGACGGCGTGGCGTCACCATCGATGTCTCAACGCTTGACAGCATCCAAACTCGTTGGCGCAATACTCCGGCGAATTTCGACGCCTTGGTCGAGGCCGGATGCGTCGATACGATCTCGACTGACTATGCCGGCGGCCATTGGGACAGTATCCTCGTGGCAATCCAGCGCATTGTTAACAAGAAGCAGATGTCACCGGCTGCAGCTGTCGCATTGGCGACCGGGAACGTCGCACGCGCCTTTCCACAATTGGCAAGCGATCGCGGTTTGATCGAGAAGGGCAGGCGCGCCGATCTCGCGATCGTCGATCGTGTCAACCTGGGCCGCGTCCGTCACGTCATCATCCATGGCAAGGTGGTGGTCTGGAATGGAACGATCAAAGGCAATAGTTCGGGCGCTTCTACGGCCAAGCGAAGCGATCAATAATCACAGGTCGGCCGAAATCTCTCGCAGGAACGGCAGAGGATCACCATACTTGAGCTGGTCAATCGCCGTGTCGAAAACGTCCTCACGCGCTGCACTCATTTTGCCCTTGCACACCTCATGGAACTTCTCCCTAAGGTCGTCCCAAAGCATCGGTCGGCCCGCATCGCCACGCGGCATAACGGTGGTGGAGGTTATTTCGCCCGAAGGAGTGGTTAATGTCACTCTAGCCAACGTTTCTGACGGAAATTTTTCGTCGATCTGTTCATCGAGGGCCAAGGTAACGGCGCCGGCAAGGGAACAGATTTCCCGGTCATCGAGAAGTCGCTCATCGATGGGCGCGAGCGCAGAGTCGCCACGACGGACGGCCGCTGCCAGACAAAAAGGCAAACTGTATTGAGCCTCCACGAGAGTTTTCGGTATGACTTTGTTTTGCAGCCGCTGAGCCCACTGGAATGTGTGGACCTCGATTGACAGTACGTCTTTGGGCTCGAGTCCCCGGCTTTGCATGAGGTCCAGCGTTGCATCGATGGCGGGATGAATATAGCGACAACAGGAATACGGCTTGAAATAGGTCCCCAGGATTTCCCAGGTCAGACCAAGCCCGTTCTCGATACGATCCCTGTCAAAATGGGAGGCGTGATCGAGAATATCTTCTGGACCCGTAAACCCCGTTTCGGCCAATTCGAGTGCGGTGAGGCCGGTGAGGACGCTCCACGGGATTCCTTCTTTCGAATGATTCCCGGTGAGCTTCGAATAGCCGGAACTTCCATTTGCCGCCTGATTGGGGGCCCATACACCGTTGATCGCCAAGGCTTGGGCAAGATGATCAGCGCGTGTGCGATTGATACTTCCGGCTGCAGCGACCGCACCGTAGCCGGCCCAGAGACCGCTTTGGTGACTTTTTATGTTCTCAGGATTTTGTGCAGCGGCGATCCGGATGGCGATCTCGTAGCCGGCGGCGATCGCAGCGACGAATTCGTCCGCGTCGATTACCCCGTCAGCGGAGGCGGCCAGAACAGCAGGGATCACCGCAGCACCTGGATGTCCGCGCGCGGCACGATGACCATCATCAAAATCAAGGGCGCAAACAGAAGCCGAGTTGGCGAAGGCGGCGCCGATGGTCGATAAGCGATGCTCCGAAAACCAGAGGGCCGCGTTTCCGGGACCGAAAATTCGGCTGGCAACAAGTCTGACGCTCGTCGATCCGGTGGTGGATTTGCCGGCGAGAGCGCAGGTCGCGGCGTCGAGCAGGCAGCACAGTGCCTTGTTCCTCACCTCTACCGGCGCGGTATGGAAAACACGGTCAGCAATGCATTCGGCGAGGAGCTTCGTCATATACATGGGAGCATCTCTCAGTGGGCCGCTTCTACAACCGTCGCTCCGCCGGCGTTATCATCAGTGACCTGACAAAGCCTCATAGACATGTGCGGCCACATAAAGGTCCAGCATGGGCAAACCGACACAGGTGATGTGGACAGGTTTTTCCTGTGCGATCTCAGACGGATCCAGGATCGCCGTAATTGACCGGATGCCGAGAAGTGGTCCCAATTGCTCCAGCGTCGTTCCTTTCCGCGAGAAGTGAAGCGCGAGGCTTTGCGAACCGCGACGCGACACCATCTCCACGTCGTCACACAGAACGCTACCGCACCGCAGCGCCCGTTCCAAATGTCCCGTGGGTGTTTCATCTCCACCCAGATGAAGCACGGGAGCGTCGCCTATCTCACTGGCCTCGAAGACGGGAGACTTGGCGTTTGATGCAGTAATCACAAAATCGCATCCACCGAGATCGGCGTTGTCCCGAACAGGAATGATGTCGAAGGTCACCGTCTTTTGCAGCGATCTCGCGAGCCGGTTGGCTGAGTCAACTGTGCGGCTACGGATAAAGACTTCGCAAATCTTTTCCCCGTGGCATCGATCAAGCGCCAGAACGATTTTTTCAGCAATCGGTCCAGCGCCGAACAGGAAGACAGACATATCTCGACGGCGCGCGAGCAGTCGTTCAAGAACAAGCGTCGCATAACTCGCCGTCCTGGCGGCGGAGATGTCAGTTCCATCGAGCAGGCAAAGAGGAAGGAGGGTAAATTTGTCCAGGAGGACAATCGTGGACCGTGACCGTGGAAGACCGAGCTGGCGATTGAGGGCGTTTGCGCCAACGATTTTCACTGCCCCATAGCGGCTGTTGACGCTTGAAAGGCAGGACAACTTCCAGCCAAGACGCTCCTCCAGCGATACTGCATCCTTGATCAAGGGATGCCTGTCAATCTCTCCGGGGGTGATGGAGAGCACGGATTTCGTGCCGTACGCGGAACCGCGCGCAATGTCGTCCCATGCTTTGCCGGCAACCTCATGGACGATCTTGCCATCGAGGAGAGCCTCGTTCCCGGCGATATCTGTCGCGCAGTAACACGGTATGTCTGACAGGCTTGGACTTATAATTCCTCCACTCATGCGAGTTCCTCCTCGAACATCCGAACGAGAGGATTTCAGCAGGAATCAGCGGGAAATAAAGCCAAGATTAGCTATCTTTTATGCGACAATATTCATTGCGGTTACATAGGACTGTCCATGGACTGAGGCACGCCTCTTGGTGTGCGGATCGTGTCCAGCAGAAACCGCAGGTCGTCTTTCAACTCAAGCTGCTTGAGGAACTGCAGTAATTCCAGTTTTGCGTTCCCATGCAAACGCCCCGCCGACAGGCGCAAAAACTTCTTCTCCAGAAACGAAGGCGAAAGTGGATTGGCAGCATCGCCCTTTGCAACCTCGACATTGGCCTCCACCACGCGGCCGTCGAGCAGGTGAAGACGGGCCTTTGCCCCGTGATGATGGCTCAATCGATCCGTGGGTCTCAGAGGAAAGAGCCGGATTTTTGACGTCAGCTCGCGCACTGTTTGATCCAGGAAACGTGAAGGCTCGAACCATTCCGGACCGGCAGCGTGTCCGAGCACGCCCATGGCGATTGAAAAAGGTGCGCTGAACTGGGCCGCCCAGATGTCGCGGGGTTGGGGATCATTGAACGGGGGACGGCAGACGATCTCGGAAGCGAAGACCTCGACTTCCCTGACGTCATGACCGTTGCCGTGAACAGCCGCGACGGCGAATGCCTCAACAGCAGCTTCGACGCTGCTTTGAATGATCCTGCAGCAGCTGAATGCCTTGAAGCCGACGTCATGTATTTCATAGCGAATACCGGGCCCGATTTTCAGCTGCGACAGGTCGACGCCATCGGCTCCCGCCATCCGCCAGAAACCGGTGTCTCCTTCGAAAACGTCAAGAGGCCCTTCAAATCCTGCACGAGCAAGAAAGGCTGCGTTGACGCCGCCCATTGCTGCGGTCGCAAAATTGTTTTTCGCCATTGTCGGTGTGGCCCCGTAAACGGTCTTCATGACTGACGCCACAGGTGCATTTGCAGCCGCGATTGCCAGGGCATGGGCCGCTTGCTTATGATCGAGTTTCAGCAGTTTCGCCGACGCGGCGGCTGCGCCGAATATTTGCCAGGTGCCATGGCCATGGACGGTCTTGCGCGGTCTGTTGTGGCGGAGCGACATGCCGATGCGGCATCCCACTTCGTAACCGGCGACGATTGCAGCAATCAGGTCGCGCCCTGTGGAGCGCGACCGGTTGGCAACCGCGAGAGCGGCAGCAACCACTGTCGCCCCAGGATGCCCCTTCCAGTAGATGTCATCGAGGTCAAGGGCGTTGGCCAGAGTCGCGTACCGAAATGCGTGCCAGGCGGGGTCCGGACGGGGAGGGTTAGCGGAACCTCCGGCGATGTCCGCCGAAAGCCGTTCCAAGCCCGGAGCGACCGGGGTTTGGTGACCGCCAAAAAAGCATCCGACCGAGTCCATCAGGCAGAGTTTTGCTTTCTCTACCACGTCCGGCGGAAGGTTCTCAAAACACGCATTCACGAGGCATTCGGCAAGGGTCTGCGTTGCGGGGGTCGTCATGGCGCTCTCTCGACTATTCACACGAGGCAGGCAGGTCTGTCTTGCTGCGGCAAGTCGAACATAGCCCGTCGCAGGCAGCATTTTCGACTACTAGATGTTGAGCTGTTGGTGACGGCGTTTCAGCAAGACCTACCCGAGATGCTGCGCTTGGAAACTGCTGACGATGGCGCTCCATGGGAATAAGCCGGCGCACATCATTTATTCGTTGGCTGTCCAGCCGTGCCGTTGCAATGCCGGTTCCATCCGAGGCGCGGGCGATGACTTGTCCCCACGGATCGCAAACCAGAGAGTTGCCGAAACACTGCCGGGTCTCGCCGCCGGCGGCAAGGTAACTGCCCCATTGGCCGCACGCGGCGAAATAGACCTGGAACTCGATGGCGCGTGCCCTGCAAAGGACCTCCCAATGATCCTTTCCGGTCTGCATCGTGAAGGCAGCCGGCAGAATGACCAGATCGACCTTGTTCTCGGCAAGTTGATCGAACAGGCGCGAAAACCGGAGGTCGTAGCAGATGGCGGCTCCGATCCGGAAGCCGCCAGCCTCGTAGACAAAAAGGTCGTGCCCCGGTGCGACCGTGACGGACTCGCGATAGGCCTTGCCGTCGGGAGCCACGATGTCGAAAAGATGAATCTTGCGATAGCGGCCGACTTCCCTGCCTTCGGGATCGAACACAACGGTGGTGTTGTATATTCGCTCTTCCCCGGGAACACGCTCGAGCATGCTGCCGGCATGGAGCCATAATCCGTGCCGGCAAGCAAATTCCTGCGCCATCCGGTAAGCTGCACCACCGGGCATGTAGTCTGCCGCCGCCAGCTTTTCCGCGGCGGTACCGCCTGACCAATCGAAATGTTCCGGCAGGACTATCAGATCCGGCACCTCCTCCTTGACGGCCTTGAGCATCAAAGCCTGCGCCTGACGCAAATTTGCCCTGCGGTCCGGCTGAGAGTTCATTTGAATGAGCGATATTTTCATTGGGATTGCCCCTCATCGTACGCGAAGATTGAATGGCCTGCCGCAAGATGGGCACGCAGCCGAGCGGACCGTTCTTGACGCTTCAGCGCCGCCTCAGCCAGGCTGCGCATCCGTGAACGGTCTGCGACGAAGATCCCGGAAGTGTCTGCGAGGACCGCGAAACCGGGAAGCACCGCGGTGCCGGCGCAGGCGACGGGAACATTGATGGAGCCACCAGTCCGGAATGCCCGGTTCGTCGTTTTTGCCGAAACTCCGCAACACCAGACCGGCAGGCCTGACGCGACGATTTCCTCGACATCAGTGCATGGTCCGTCCACGATAATTGCAGCAGCGCCACGCGCTTTTGCTGCTGTCGCGACGCCGCCACCGACACAGGCGATATCGTCCCCATCAACCCGCGCGATAACGAGAATATCGCCGGGCCGGATGAGGTCGATCGCCTTATAGATGATCACTCCGTCGCGGCCTGGTGCCGCGACGGTCAATGCCTGCCCGATGACCTTCGCAGGAAGGACCGGACGGATGCCTGTGTTGAGAAAGCCAAAATGCTCGGTATGTCCGATCGTTGCAGGCTCAACATCCTGCAGCAGGACACAAAGGTCCGTTGGAAGGGGAGCCCCTCCCTTTTCTATCCGGTACTCTTGCATGATTAAGGTCGCTTTTCTTAAGCTTGAGACGATCAGACCGGACGTTCGCCGGAGGTCGTGGTCCGGTGCATGATCCGGATCGTGTTGGGATCAAAAGAATCCCGCCGATGCATGGTGCAACGATTGTCCCACATCATGATGTCGCCTCTCGTCCACTTCTGGACAAAAACCTCGCTTGTTTCGGTCGTGTGCTGCCACAGGCGCTTCAGCAGGTCATCGCTTTCATCAAGTGGCATCCCGACGATCCATGCACCTTCAGCCGTTCCACCAAGATAAAGCGCCTTGCGACCGGTTTCCGCGTGAGTGCGCACCAGCGGATGGACAATACCGTTCCATTCCCGGAAATCCTTGCTGGCAGGCTTCACCTTGCCAAGCCGCAATTTCCCGGTTTTGTCGTAGACGTTCTGGAAGAATATCTGCCTGCCATCGATTGCCTTGCGAAACTCTTCCGGCAATGCATCGTAGGCGCGATAGGTGGAGAGAAAGTAGGTGTCCCCACCTTCCGCCGGCACCTCCACCGCACGCAAGATTGCACCTGCTGGCGGGCGCTCGTAAAACCAGGTATCCGTGTGCCAGGTCGCCTCGCTGTTGCCCATGGCACCGGAAGGCTTGCCGTCTTTCATGGTATTGGCGATAACAAGGATTTCCTTGTGTGTCGGATGTCCACCCTCCTGCAACTGCTTGGGGTGAATGACGAACTCGCCGAAGTGACGGGAGAAAGCGACTTGCTGCTCGTCAGTGATGTTAGCGGCCTTGAAACGAAGAACGCCGTAGTGCAGCCAGTATTTGCGAACTTCTTCAATGTCCCTTTCGTCATAGTTGTTGAAGTCGAACCCGACGATGTCGGCACAAACGTTGCTTCCGTCCTGTACGGCCGATATTCTTTGAGTGTTGAGCATTTCCTGTTCCTTCCTTGGAAATTTCCATCTCTGCAAGGGAAGAGTAGCGTTATTGACCTTCGTATCTCCAATATCAATTTCAGTGCATTGATAGGAATACACGATCAATTTAATCTTCAAGTAGCTGTACAGCCTCGGGATCAATTGAGAGACGGACAGGATGACCGACCCTCAAATCGGGCAGTCGCGTCGATCGCACGAGTGACTTAAGAACGGTCCCGTTCGTCAGGGTGACGAAGCAATCACGATACGCCCCGAGGTTGACGATCCGGGTTACGGTTCCATTGAACGTATTGGCAGGGGAGGGTAATTCGGTTCCCCGGGGCGTGAGACGGACGGCTTCCGGTCGCAGGCAACAGTACCGGACGACATCGGGATTTTTCGGCGACACGACGATCAGTTCAAGACCGCCATCGACAACAGCAATCGTCGCTGCTTCATCCCGTCTCAGGGATACGATCGGAAGCAGATTTGATTTCCCGATGAAATCAGCGACAAAACGCGACTGTGGACGGTCATAAATATCGTCCGGCTTACCCTCTTGCGCCACAAGGCCACCATGCATGACCACGATGCGGTCAGACATCGCCATTGCCTCGTCCTGGTCGTGGGTGACATAAATGAAAGTCATTCCGAGCTCCTCCTGGATTTCCTTGAGCTCAATACGCATCGCCTCTCGCAGTTTGAGGTCCAGGTTGGACAAGGGCTCATCCAGAAGAAGTAGCGACGGTTTCGGCGCGATCGCTCGGGCAAGCGCAGTGCGTTGTTGCTGACCGCCGGACAATTCCTTGGGATATCGCTGTTCGAAACCCTCGAGATGCACACGTTTCAAGGCCGACTGCACCTCGGCCTCGGTTTTATCTCTTGGGCAACCTTTCATTTTCAGGCCAAAGGCGACATTTTCGGCAACCGTCATATGCGGGAACAAGGCGTAGTTCTGAAAAACCAGTCCGATCCCGCGCTTTTCCGGGGGGACACCCAGCTGGCTTTGCCCCCGGATCCGGATATCTCCGCTGGAAGGATCCGAGAAGCCCGCGATCATGTTCAGGGTCGTTGTCTTGCCGCAACCGGACGGACCCAGGATGCTGACGAATTCGCCTGCCGGGATCGAAAGATCAATATTGTCGACGACGCGGTTGGCACCGTAATTCTTGGTGATCGCGATCAGTTCTATGTCCATTGTGCTCATTTGCTTCCACCATGTATCTGTGTCGAAAAACCGCCGATCCGCTCGAAGAGAAAGACGGCCGCGAGGATAAAGAAGAGGGAGGTGACGTTGACTGCCGCCAGAACCGGATCGAGGCTGTATTCAAGGTGATTGATAACGGTAATGGGAAGTGTCGTTTCGCCAGGCCGGACGAGGAAGACCGACAGGGGAATGTTGTTGAAGGAGAGAATGAACGCGAAGGTCATTCCTGAAAAAAGGCCGGGCTTGATCAGGGGCAGCAGGATATAGCGGATCCTTTGCAGCTTGCTTGCACCCAGAACACGCGCCGCAAGATCAAGGCGTTTGTCGAAATTGAACATTGCACCTGCGATCATCCGCACAACGAATGGCAAGGTGAGTATGACGTGTGCGATGATCAGGCCGGGCGTTCCGAGAAGACCATAAAACCCGGTCGACGAAAGGAACAGGACGATTGCCACCCCCTTGACGATCTGCGGGACGGAAAGCGGAGACAACAGGAAGGACATGATAGCGGCATGGCCCGGGCATTTCTCGTAGGCGACCGCGAAGGCTGCCAGAAGCCCGAACAGTCCGCTGAGAACCGTTACAATCAGCGCGAGCTCGACGCTGAGCAAAAACGGGTCGATCCAGCGGCTGGTCAAGAGCGCGCCATACCACTGCGTTGTCCAGAGCGATGGTGCAAAAACGATCTTTGCTGTCGGGCTCACGGATGCCACCAGCACCACCAGGAGCGGGAGCGTGATGAATGCAAGGATGAGTGCCAGCGAAGTCTTGAAGGTAATCGACAAAAACCGGTTCACGTCATTCTCCTAGAGATGCAGCTTGTTATGGAGGCGCGCTTCAATGCGAGAGCCAATGAAGACTGCGACAAGCATTGCCGCCAGCAACACATTCGCCATCACCGCAGCGAACGGCCAGTCGATGTAGAAAAGGACCTGCTCGTAGACCATCGTTGCGAGTACCTTGAAGCCCGCACCGCCGAGGAGTGCCGGGGTCGCATAGGCACTAGCAGCCATCGTGAAAGCGATGAGCAACGAGCTGACGATGCCTGGAATGGAAAGCGGCAAAACGATATGGCGGAGCACGGCCGGACGCGAGGCCCCCAGGACTTGCGCGGCCTTTTCGAGATTGGGATTGATGCCTTGCAGGCTTGTCAGCAAGGAAAGAACCCCGAAGGGCAGAACGACATGCGTCAGACCAGCGACGACGCCGAACATGCTTCTCGACAGTGGCAGTGGGTCAGAGATCAACCCTGCCCATATCAGCATCGAGTTCACAAAGCCGTGGTCCTCCAGGATTACCAGCCAGCCGTAAGTGCGCAGCACAACACCGGCAAGTTCGGGCGCAATCGCAAGTGCAAACACGACTGTGCGCCAGCGTGACGTCGAACGTGCCAGGTAATATGCGAGCGGATAGGCCATAACGGTCACGCAAATGGCAACCAGACCGGACATAAGCATCGTCCGGCCAAGACCAGCCAGCATCAGATCGTCGGAAAAAAACCGCTGATAGTTGGCTGTTGTCCATGCCTCATCATCGGCTCCTTGAAAGCTCATCCCGACCATCATGCCCATTGGCACAGCAAAGAAGATCAAAAGTACCGTTGCAGGGGGCACTAGAGAAAGATAGGGCCGCAGCGTAAAGGCCCGGCGTCGCGCAGGTTCAAGTGGCGACAGGAGTTCCAGCGTTGTCATTGTGCCCTCCCTTATCTCGCTGCCGCGATCACTTCACGCTCCCAGCGAGCTCCCCATTCCGGCAGTTTGGCTGCGACGGTGGAAAGATCAGGGAGAAGAAGGGTCTTCAGATCGTCTTCGGTGGTGATCTGACGGGCGCGGACGTCATCGGGAACATCGATATCAGTGCGGGCGCTGCCGACATTGTAGCCCGTGACCCACGCCTCCTGGCTGGATTTCTCGAGAAAGAAATTGACGAATTTGTTCGCCATTTCTTTATTGCGGGCGCCAATCGGCACATTCAAGGTCGCAACGAGCGGAATCGTCCCTTCCGTGGGCCTTACGTAATCAACCGGTAAACCGCTGTCGACGAGCAGCTGCGCACGCCCGTTCCAGAATGGCATGGCCCAGACTTGGCCCTCCTTCAGATAATTTTCCATGATTGAGGAAGACTGTTCGAAGCCGATCGATTGTTTTGCAAGTTTGCCCATCGCCTCGAAGCCGGGATCGACGTTGTCGATAAGATCGCCACCGTTTGCAACCGACATGATCTCCATGAGATAGGCAGCCATGATGTTCTGGAACGTTGGAAGGATAACCTTGCCCTTCAGTTCCTCGCTGAAAAATGCCGACCACGAGGTTGGTGTGGATTTGAGCTTGTCACTACGCCACAGAAGCGACAGGTACTGAATTTCGTGGACAGCACCGCAGGGGCCGGCGATCCTGCTGATTTCAGGGTTGAGTTTCGCAATATTGGGTACGTTTTCCGGCGAAAACTTCTCCAGAAGACCATCGCGGCAGCCATCAAGCGACTGCGAGGCTGTCATGACGACGACATCGAAGCCCGGTCGTCCACGCGTCGCCTTTATTTTCGCGTAGTCTTGCGACGCGGATCCAACTGCGTCGTAGATAACCTTCACGCCAAATTCTTTTTCGAAAGGCTCGATGATCCGATCCCGGATGATATCTTCGTAAGGTCCACCATAGCTGTTGACGATCAACTGCTCTGCGTCTGCAGATCTGACCAGGCCGGTTGCTGCTACAAATGTAACAAACAGGATTCCACGTTTCATCGTTCGCCCTCGTAATGGATTGATTTTTCGCAATTTGCTGGTAGACATTGGCTACGCTGCTGCGCCAAATCCAATATTAGTTTTTTATTATTGATCGTATTTCGCGAATAATTGCGTTTCCGACATGCCGGGATTTGAGCAGCACCGAGAGGCAGTCACACCTGTTCTCCGCGGACGGAATTCCGGAGCGCTCAGAAATTCCTGGAATTTTGAAGGCTGGTGGCAACTGAAGAGAGAAGACCGGGGACGCCTTGCGAAGATCGCAAAAAAGACCAAACCAGAAACGATAATGGTCATCCTTACCGTCGCCACGGGCTTCTATGGCGCACCATGCCGCGGCTGTCGCAGCATAAACCCCATAGTGATCACGCATCACCTCAAAGGCGACAGCGGCGTGTATTCCGTCGCAGGTTTCTACACGTACGAACGGCAAGGACGGCGTTGCAAAAGATTGTTCCGACATGACGACTCTCCAATGAGAGTCCGGCCGAGTTTAGAAGTTGCTTGTGGCCGGACACTGCCTTGGCGACCCTCGCCGTCCGGATGCACACCGCCTGTCATGTTTCCACAGCATAGGACAATTCTTCAACAGGGTGAAGCCTGTATGCGCCTGTCATGTGAGCCAACGTGATCGGATGCCCGTGACTGACATGGATACTCCCAAAGTTTTGAGGAAATTTTGCCTCGGCAGCCTTCAGCGCCACGCCGCTCACTTTTGCCCGGCTCTGAAATGATCGAAGGCGCTGCGACATAGACCGTCACGTTGATCATGTAGTTCGTCGGTCAATCCGGCCCCCTGGAGCCGCCATGACTGTCGGAAGGCTACGGCGAGTGTTTTTTGTGTCGGGTGCCATCTCACGCTCGGAACGGGAGGGGGGAGACGTCAGAGGGGAGGGCGACTTTACAGCCAGAAACGGTGCGATCGTTAAGGCTGCGCTTGGAATATCGGTATCTAAACCGGTTGAGATCCGCCAGCATATCGGTCCATATAGGACGAAGCAGAGATCGAAGAGCCATGGTCCTTTCACTTTCCGGCATCAAGAAATCCTACCAGACAGCCGAAGGCATTATCCCGGTCCTGAACGGCGTCGACCTTTCACTGGAAGCCGGCGAAAGTCTTGCCCTGACGGGGGAATCCGGCAGCGGAAAGAGTACGCTTTTGCATCTGGCCGGCGGCCTTGATTTGCCCGACAGTGGCATCATCACGGTGGGGGGGCGGAAAATAACCGATCTCGACGAGGCCGGTCGAGCGAGCTTCCGACGCCGGGAGGTGGGATTGATCTTCCAGCAGTTCAATCTCATTCCGAGCCTCGATGTCGGATCCAATATCTCGTTTCACGCCCGGCTGGCGGGCCGTTTCGACCCGGTCTGGGAAAAAAGCCTGGTCGAGGCGCTGGGGATCGGAGAGCTGCTTGCACGCTATCCCGAACAGCTCTCCGGCGGTCAGCAACAAAGGGTGGCGATCGGACGTACGCTTGCGGCAAGACCGCCCCTCATTCTTGCCGATGAGCCGACAGGTAATCTCGACGAGGCGACGGCTGATATCGTCATCGATATTATGTTGAGACTGACAAAGTCCGCGCAGATCACACTCCTCTTGGTGACCCATTCCAGCCGGTTGGCGGTAAAACTCGATCGGCGTATCGCGCTGAGTGGTGGAAAGGTTTCGTAATGAACTGGACCGCTTTCCGGGCGCTGCTCTCACACTGGCGCTACCGACCGCTTCAGCTTCTCACCCTCATTGTCGGCGTCACGCTTGCAACCGGCCTCTGGTGCGCGGTCCAGGCAATCAATGCCGAAGCCAGAGCAAGTTATGACCGGGCGGCCTCGGTCCTGGCGCAAAACCAGCTGGATCAACTGGTGGCAAAGGACGGCGGCAGAATTTCCTCGCAAACATATGCCCGGCTTCGAAGGGCGGGTTTGCACGTCTCTCCGATCATTGAAGGCGATTACAGGTTTGGTACGACGCGTATCACGCTTATCGGCATCGACCCCCTGACCATGCCACCCGAAGGAATGGTGCCTGCACCATTTGATCCGTCCGGGCTGGTGGAATTCATCCAGACGCCCGGACAGATGATCGTTTCGCCTGCAACGGCTGCCACATTGAAAGATACCTCTGGCCTTTCCCTTAAGGCACGAGCGGATCTCCCCGACGGCGCAGCATTCGTCGATATTTCCACGGCTGACCGCCTGTTGAAACGCAATGGTGAACTGAGCCGGCTTATCGTTTCGCCATCGCAAGACCCCGATCTTCCGACGATCGGAAACATTGCCCCTGAACTTTCCCTCGAACAGGCAAGTAGCAGGCCCGAAGTTGCAAGGCTCACGGACAGTTTTCATCTCAACCTGACGGCTTTTGGTTTTCTTGCCTTCGTTGTCGGTCTCTTCATCGTGTATTCCGCAACGGGCCTGTCGTTCGAGCAACGGCGTGGATCGTTCAGGACCATGCGGTCGCTCGGGGTCTCGCTTCGCTCCTTAACCGTGATGCTGGTTATCGAAACCGCGCTCTTTGCACTGGTATCGGGAGCGCTCGGCATTGTTGTCGGATACGTGGTCGCATCGGCTCTGTTGCCGGGCGTGGCCGCGACCCTGCGCGGCCTTTACGGGGCCAGTGTTGCCGGTTCACTCTCGCTGCGCCCTGAATGGTGGATCGCCGGCCTTGCAATGGCGCTGGTGGGGACCGGGCTCTCCTCGCTCCAACATCTCCTCCGCGTCTGGCGGATGCCGATACTGTCCACGGCACAGGGCAGGGCGTGGGCGATGGTGTCCACGAAAAGCCTCCTCCATCAGGCGGCCGCCGGGTTGGTTCTGCTTTTTGTATCTGGCTCGCTTGTCCTGCTGGGCGGCGGGCTCATTTCAGGTTTCGCAGTGCTTGCAGCGCTTCTTCTGGGCGCTGCACTCATTCTTCCAACCTTGCTGGCACTGGGCATGAGACTGGCCGAACACATCTCCGGACACGGACTGACCCGCTGGTTTTTCGCCGATACGCGCCAGCAACTGCCGGGTCTTTCCCTGGCGCTGATGGCATTGCTGCTCGCTTTGTCGGCCAATATCGGGGTCGGCACCATGGTCTCAAGCTTCAGGCAAACCTTTGTGGGATGGCTCGATCAGCGCCTGGCCGCAGAGGTGTATGTGACGGCCCGTGACGAGGCTGAAGCTGCGCGTCTGCGGCAGTGGTTTCCACACCACGCAAGGGCGGTTCTACCCATCTGGAGTACGGAAGGGGAAATTTCGGGGCAGAAGGTCCGCATCTTCGGCGTCGCCGATGATGCGACATACAGGGATCATTGGCCGTTGATTTCGGGCGGGCCCGCAACATGGGACGAGATTGCGAGCGGGAAGGGTGCACTGGTCAACGAACAGTTCTGGAGGTCAGGAAAGGCGTCGCCCGGCGCAGAGATAGAAATGCCAGGTGGCTGGAAAGCCCGGGTCGTCGGGGTGTTTTCCGACTATGGCAATCCGAGGGGCGAGATCATCATTGGTCTTGATGCCCTCGTCCAGCACTACCCGGACATTGAAAAGCTGAGATACGGCCTTCGCATGGAGCCAGAGGATGTTGCGGGCTTCAGACAACGCCTCATGACGGAGTTCGGCCTGCCCGAAGCCAATATTGTAGACCAGGCCTCGCTGAAACGGCAGTCTGCTGCAATCTTCGAACAGACGTTTGCGGTCACCGGCGCGCTGAATGTGCTCACGCTCGCGGTGGCGGGTTTTGCCATGTTTTCGAGCCAGCTTACGCTCGCTTCACTTCGACTGCCGCAGCTTGCTCCTGTCTGGGCACTTGGACTTCGTCGCCGCGACCTTGCGATGCTGGAGGTCCTGCGAACTCTTGCTCTATGGCTTGTGACATTCATTGCCGCCATTCCTGTCGGGCTGGGACTGGCCTGGGTTTTGCTGGCAATCATCAATGTGGAGGCTTTTGGATGGCGACTGCCGCTGATCCTGTTTCCGCTAGACTGGCTGAGGCTGGGTCTTGTTGCCCTGCTCGCCGCCATCATTTCGGTCCTGATCCCTGTTCGACGGCTTGCTAAAACCGCGCCGGCCGATCTTCTGAGGATATTCGCCAGTGAACGCTAAAGCCGTCCTCCTGCTCCTTTGCGCTTCATGCACTTCCTTGCCCACGCCGGTCATGGGGCAAGGCTTTGCGGGCCTCGGGTCAAATGCCGAAGGCTTCAGCATTCCCACACGCGGCGTTGAAATCGTCTTTCCAAAAGACCACAAGGCACATCCCGGTTTCAGGATCGAGTGGTGGTACGTTACTGCAAATCTGCAGACGGCCGATGGACAGCGCATGGGCGTCCAATGGACACTCTTTCGTTCTGCGCTTGAACCTGTCGAGCGCCCCGGATGGTCCGACCCTCAAATTTGGATTGGCCACGCAGCCGTGACGACTGCCAGCCGTCACCATGTTGCCGAACGGCTGGCGCGGGGAGGCGTGGGACAGGCGGGGGTCAAAGGCGAACCCTTCGACGCCTGGATTGACAATTGGCAAATGAAGGCAGGGGCTGACGATGCACGGGACGACCTCGATCAGATCGATTTGAACGCCAATGGCGAGAGCTTCCGATATCGTCTGAAACTTCAGGCCCACGGGCCTTTGGTGCGTCAGGGGGACAAAGGCTACTCGGTTAAATCGGCAGAGGGCCAGGCAAGCTATTATTACTCCCAGCCATTCTACAGTGTCAGCGGCAGCGTCTTTCTTGATGGTGAAACTCATGAGGTAACGGGCGAGGCGTGGCTCGATCGGGAATGGTCGTCGCAACCGCTAGCCTCGAGCCAGACGGGATGGGACTGGTTTTCCCTTCACCTCGCATCCGGCGAAAAACTCATGGCCTTCCGTCTGCGTGACGACAAAAGCGGCTACATCTCCGCCAACTGGATTTCCGCCGATGGCAGGCCGTCTCCCGTCGATCCGAAAGACGTCTTGCTCAGTCCGTTGCGGACCGCGGATATCAACGGAAAGAGCATTCCGGTCGAATGGAGCGTGAAGATACCCAGCCGTGGCCTCGACATAAAAACGAAGCCCCTGAACGAGAAAGCCTGGATGGCGACATCAACCCCCTACTGGGAAGGGCCAATAGAGTTTGATGGAAGCACCTCAGGACAAGGTTATCTGGAGATGACCGGATATTAGCCAGTTCAACTGCCCCTGACGAGATGTCGGCCGGAGCTTACAGACGCCGCCTTATCCGGGCCGGCGAGACATCCCGGACACGCTCCAAAGGAGTCGTCTTGAGTTCCTTGATCTAACGATAGGCATCGTTTCCACTCTTGCCAGGTTTCCCCGGGTCGGGAACGTACATCTGCTTTCTGGCACCGCAATTGCCGAGAAATTATTGGCAAGTTCGTGGAGACACGCACGAGGTTTTCGCACCGTACCGGAGGGCAATGACCTGTGTTGACAACCCTTTGTTCGGCTTCGTCCCAGTTGGGCATCAGGCAACGCGGTGGATGGCGCATCTCCGGACCGAGGTCTTTTCACTTGGTGCTCAACACATCAGCGATGTATTTTTTTGTTTTCGATCCGGAGTGCGCCCGGCGCAGCCGTACTCTGCGCGCGGGTTACCTGGGGTATTGGTGCACTGGCCCCTACAGCAAAGCTGGGCTCGTCGGCATCGACCATACCCCTACAGGTTACGACTAGTCTTTCTGCGATCGGTACCCAAGCTTTTCAGAAAGCGCGTTGGCTGTGGTGCGAAGCTCCTCACCAAGGCTAGCGATTTTTTCGTCGCTGGCTTCGCTGCGGATCAGACTGATTGCAATGCCGGCAGATGCGGCTCCCGAGTAATCGCGTATGGCAGCCCCAATGCAAAGCATACCTTCGCGGATCTGACCATCGTCGATGGAGTAGCCGCGAGCGCGCGTCAGAGCCAGTTCCTCTTCAAGCTGCGAAAGGGCAGCAACGCTCCTTGATGTCAGAGGCTGAGGAAATTGAGAGAACAGCATCCTCAATTCACCGGGCCCCAGATCGGACAGGAGGATCTTCCCGGTGGCCGTAAATGGCGCCGGCAGACGCATACCGATCCGAAACGTGTGTCCAAGCGGCTGAGCCGAGTTGCGACAGCCAATGTAAACGACTTCGCCACCCTCGCGGACGGTGAGGGTCACCGTGTAGGGATCGAGGTCGTGGCGCTGGGCGAGATGGTCGTTGAATGTCGATACGATATCGAGGTGCGACAGAAAACCATTCGCCCATCTGAGCGAGTGGGGTCCAATACGCAGGGTTCCATCGGCAGATCGCGCCAGAAGATCAAGCTCAGTCATCACCGCAAGCAAGCCATGCGCGCTGCTTTTGGGCAAATCCAGAAATCGTGTCAGCTCGGCTGCTGTGAGGTCGCGCGGGGAACCTGCCACAAGATCCAGAATACGCACGGCGCGTCTGAGTGCCGGTACAGTGTCTGATATTTGCGACGATTGTTTATCTTCAGCCATGCACCTTCCTTGACACACTTGGCCCCTTTGGCCCATAGTTCACTATAATGATTCAAGTTCAATTAGTTGAACTTTAGTGAGGGAGAGGTGGATGATCAAGCTAAAAAATGCGGCGCTGTTGCGTGATGCCTGCCTGGTGAATGGTCGCTGGCTGAAAGCTGCGGATGGCAAGACGATTGCGGTGGAAAATCCCGCCAACTCGATGATCATCGGTCACGTTCCTTCATTGTCGGCAGATGAGGTTGAAGCTGCAGTCGAGTCAGCAGGCAAGGCATTTTCCGAGTGGAGCCGCCGGGCTGCGAAGGACCGCGCTGCCATATTGCGTCGATGGTTTGATCTCATGGTGGCTAACGCTGACGATCTTGGTGCGTTGATGACTGCCGAGCAGGGAAAGCCGTTTGCGGAAGCAAAGGGCGAAGCCCTTTATGCGGCATCTTTCGTGGAATGGTTCGCGGAGGAAGCCAAACGTGTTTATGGCGATACCATTCCTTCGCCGACCACGGACAAGCGCATTACCATCCTGAAGCAGCCGATCGGCGTCTGCGCCGCGATCACGCCATGGAACTTTCCGGCCGCGATGATCACCCGCAAGGCGGCCCCGGCACTTGCCGCAGGCTGCACGATGATCGTCAAACCGGCTGAGCAGACCCCTCTCACCGCACTTGCTCTGGGTGTTCTTGCCGAAGAAGCGGGCGTTCCCGCCGGTGTCTTCCAGGTGGTGACGGGCGCCGCACGCGATATCGGCAAGGTGTTTACCGAAAGCGACACGGTGCGAAAGATCTCCTTTACCGGATCGACTGAAGTTGGTCGTCTGCTGATGGCGCAGTCGGCCCCGACGATCAAGAAACTGTCGCTGGAACTTGGTGGCAATGCGCCTTTCATCGTCTTTGATGATGCCGATCTGGATGCGGCCGTTGAGGGCGCGATCGTTTCGAAATACCGCAATGCCGGGCAGACCTGCGTTTGCTCCAACCGGATCTATGTCCAGGATGGTGTTTACGACGCATTCGCGGAAAAGCTGGTCAAAAGGGTCGAAAGCCTGTCCGTCGGTGAGGGCACCGAACCTGGTGTTCTGATCGGTCCACTGATCGACCAGGATGCCGTGGCAAAGGTCGAGGATCACGTTGCTGACGCCCTTGGCAAGGGAGCAACGATCGTCACCGGCGGAAAGCGCCATGCTCTTGGAGGCACGTTTTACGAACCAACGGTTCTGACTGGTGCAACCCAGGCCATGAAGGTTGCCCGTGAGGAGACCTTTGGACCCGTCGCCCCGCTCTTTCGGTTCGGGACGGAAGACGAAGCGGTCGCCATGGCGAACGACACCGAATTTGGTCTGGCGGCCTATTTCTACACCGAGAATGTCCGCCGGACATGGCGTGTCGCAGAAGCGCTCGAATACGGCATGGTGGGCCACAATACAGGCCTCATCTCCAACGAAGTCGCACCATTCGGTGGCGTGAAGCAGTCCGGCTTGGGCCGCGAAGGCTCGCACTACGGCATCGATGAATATCTTGAAATCAAATACCTGTGCTCGGCCATCGGCTGAGATCACGCTGGGAGGATCAGATGACCATCAACCCTTTCGAATTCCGCACCGTTCCCTCCATGCAGGTTGCCTGGGGTGGCGCCCAGCGCCTCGGAGAGATTCTTTCCGGCAGGTTTCAGGCGCGCAAGGCGCTGCTGATTACCGATGCAGGTCTCATCAAGGCCGGCCTCATCAAGCCGATTGCTGACGCCCTTGCGGCCAGCGGCTTTAACGTCACGATCTTCGACAAGGTCGTTGCTGATCCGCCAGAGCATATCGTTGCCGACTGCGTCGAGTCCGCAAGGCAGATCGGAGTCGATATCGTCATCGGTCTTGGCGGGGGCTCATCGCTCGATATCGCCAAGCTCGTGGCTGTCCTTCTGGTCTCCGACCAGACGCTTGCCGACATGTACGGGATCGGCAACGTAAAGGGATCACGCCTGCCGCTCGTGCTGGTGCCGACCACGGCCGGTACAGGTTCGGAAGTCACAAACATCTCGATCATCACCACGGGCGAAACCACCAAGATGGGGGTCGTTTCCCCGCAGCTTTACGCTGATTTCGTTCTTCTGGATGCTGAACTGACGGTGGGACTGCCGCAGGTCCATACGGCTGCCACCGGTATCGATGCCATGGTGCATGCCATCGAGGCTTACACCAGCAAACACAAGAAGAACCCGCTATCAGATGCTCTGGCGCGCGAGGCACTACGTCTGCTCGGTGCAAATCTGATCGCCGCCTGCAAGGACGGCACCGACCGGAAAGCCCGTGAAGGCATGCTTTTGGGTGCGACATTGGCAGGTCAGGCTTTCGCCAACTCACCGGTGGCCGCCGTCCACGCGCTCGCTTATCCGCTGGGCGGCCATTATCACGTGCCACACGGGCTTTCCAATGCCCTGATGCTGGGGCCGGTTTTACGCTTTAACGCGAAGGCTGCAGCGTCGCTTTATGCGGAGCTTGCCGACGTGCTGGGTGTTCCGGGTGAAGGGGATGCGGCAACCCGTTCGGATGCGTTCGTTCAGCATATGGAAACGCTGATGGACCAGAGCGGCGCGCCGCGGCGTCTGCGCGATGTCGGCGTGACGGACAACACGCTCGCCATGCTTGCGTCCGACGCAATGAAACAGAGCCGTCTGTTGGTCAATAATCCGGTCGAAGTCCGCGAAGAGGATGCGCTTGCGCTCTACCGCGAGGCGTTCTGATCCATTTCTTACAGCAATATCTTCAGTCCCAAGGGAGGAAAACGAGTGACCGATATCAGACTTTACATGCTTCAGTCGGGTACGCTGAAATGCAAGGTACACAACATCAAGATGAACCAGGGGAACGGTGCAGACTATGAGATCCCCGTTCCGTTTTTCCTGATTACCCATCCGGCCGGGCACACCGTGATCGACGGCGGCAACGCGATTGAAGTTGCAACGGATCCGCGTGGCCATTGGGGCGGCATCTGCGATGTCTATTGGCCAGTGCTGGACAAGGACCAGGGCTGCGTTGACCAGATCAAGGCGCTTGGTTTCGATCCGGCCGATGTCAAATATGTTGTGCAGTCGCACCTGCATCTCGATCATACCGGCGCCATCGGTCGCTTCCCAAACGCAACCCACATCGTGCAGCGCTCTGAATACGAATATGCCTTTACGCCCGACTGGTTTGCTGGCGGCGGCTATATCCGCAAGGACTTCGACAAGCCGGGTCTGAAGTGGCAGTTCCTCAACGGTACGCAGGACGATTATTACGACGTTTACGGCGACGGCACGCTCACCACGATCTTCACGCCCGGTCATGCGCCAGGCCACCAGTCCTTCCTGGTGCGCCTGCCAAACAGCAAACCGCTTCTCCTGACGATCGATGCTGCCTACACACTGGACCACTGGGAAGAGAAGGCTTTGCCTGGCTTCCTTGCCTCGACCGTTGACACGGTCCGTTCTGTTCAGAAGCTCCGCACCTATGCCGAAAAGCATGATGCAACAGTCGTCACCGGCCATGACCCTGACGCCTGGGCGAACTTCAAGAAGGCTCCTGAATTTTACGCATAAATAGAACGCGCAAGTCAACGGCCAGATACGGCGAGGTTGCATGCAGCCTCGCCGATTTTTATCATATGAGCCAAGGGCACCGAGACGAGCGGGACCGTGTATTTCGGCGCATCGGCCTTTTCCGGATATACGCCTTCGTTCAGGTCCGCGTTGTCGCTTCGAGTGCCTGAAAGCTATCCTCTAGCTGCACGAGTGTGCTCATACGACGTTTTTCGCCCCGGCGTTACGTTGAGCCATGAGGGTTCGGGCTGACAATTTGCCAATACCGGATGGCTTAGAGTAAACTTGTCTCTTTGATCCAAACTGTCTGCAAATGGAGCAGATTATGGCGCTCACTTAGCGTTCCCCACGTGTCGGGCAAGCCATGCTCCCCAAAACAGGCTTGCAAAAAACCGAAGCGGTTCGTTGAAACCAACGCCTTCCAGCAATGAAATGACCTCGTCTTCCGATCGGGGTGGCTCCGCACCCTGCAGAATCTTGCCCATTTTGGCCTGGACCTCTTCTGGCCCGGCGCCGTTCATACGCCAGCGTGCTGCCCAGGCTGCCATGAGCAGGGGCTGCGACGCATACGCCCGATAATTCCCCGCCACAATCAGGGGCGCTTCAGGATACAGCCGCATTGCAATCTGCGCCAGAACATCCTGTTTTGCGGCGTTCCCTGGCAAATGGTGCAGCACGCCGATCATGATTGCAGCGTCAAACGATGGAGCTCTATCCAGATCGGAGACGGTTCCGAGGACGGTCTCCACCCGGTCAGACACTTCGGCCCTGACCAGATGATCGCGTGCAAGGTTGAGCATCGGTGCTGAAGGATCGACGGCGACAAAGGACCATTGCGGTTCCAGCCGAGCGGCGGCGATGATTTCGCCCGCCGTACCGCCGGCCCCGACAACCAGCACCCGTGCCGCCGTTCCTTCGCCCAGAGCTGCAGACAGCATGCAGGCGGAAAGCTCGTGGCAGGCGTCATATCCGGCCAGCGCTATCCTGCTCTGTCGTGCGTATTCCCCTGCGCGGGAGGCGTCAAATTTGGCTGCAGAATCCTGTGTCATGCTGTCTCTTGTCTGTTTAGACGTGCTGGCGTGCTTCGCTCAAGGAGGATACAAGATTTGCGATCAGGAAAGGGAGGAAATACATGACTGAAAGTTCAGATTCCGGGCGAAAACATGATCGGTTGACGGCTTTCCTGAAAGCCTTTCATCTTGGCGCATCACGTTGCGATTGTGCTGAAGCCGCTAACCTCCTGATCATCAATGTCCATGGCGCAGGTGAACCGACCCATCTGCTTTATCGCGCCAGATCCACGGCGTCGCTGCCGGATGGCGCAGCTATATGCGCTGGCGCCACAGTGGATTTTGGCGGTAGTGCCAATCCGTTGGTCGGTGCACTGCCAGACGAATTGTGCCTTTCACTGGCCAACGAACCGGAATTGCGCGGTTTGTGTCAACTGATGGTGGCCGAGGTCGAGGTCGCCCGCTGTGGTGGCGGTACTATCGAGGCGCGTCTATGCGAGATCATCGTCGTGCTTGCGATCCGCAAGGCAATAGCGATCGGCACGGTCGATGCGGGATTACTGGCGGGTCTGGCGCACCCCGCACTGCATCCCAGCCTTGTGGCCATACATGACAATCCGGCGCGAAATTGGCGGATTGCGGACCTTGCCGCCATAGCGGATATGTCGCGCGGACAATTCATTTCCACCTTCACGCAAACCGTTGCCCAGTCGCCTATCGCCTACCTCAATGGCTGGCGCCTGGCGCTCGGACGAGCAGAACTGCGCGACGGACGAAGTGTTAAATCGGTCGCCGCCGGGGTCGGCTTCGGCAGCGCCGCCGCATTTTCCCGCGCCTATTCCCGCAAGTTCGGCTCACCGCCGGCCCAGAGCAAACCACGACCATGAGGCAGAGGATCTTAATTCCCTACAGCGCTTCGGCCCTCTCGGCCAATACTGAGGCCACTTTCCAGGGCACGCCCGCCGATGCTCGTGTCGAGTGGCACGATCTGGGAGAGAGTTTCCCAGAGGAACGTTCGATTTGGCGACCGTCATGTTTCTCACACGAGATCTTGGGGAAGCTGCGAGCGCGGCATAAGGACGGAGCGCAAGGCAAGCTTTTGGATTAGTTGCTCGCGGCGGCTTTTGGGCGTTGGCGTTCTGGCGCCAAACGGCCAGAATGGGATCGGGTCTGACAAGCGGGCAAAGCGGCTTCAATCGGTCGTTCGGCCCCCAATTAAGTTCACGGAAGCTTCCGTTCGCTAAACCAGCCGGTCCTCACAGACGCATCGGTTCACCTTTGAATGCGAGCTAAACAATGGCGTCGACGAGGCGACCCATCGGTTCCTCTTCAGGCGCGCGATCGACCTGCGCGAGAACGCCCAAATGGCAACGCTGCCCTATTGCATGCGTCGTTACCTTTACAGCTAAGGCCCCCCGCGATGATTGCTTCCGGGAAGTCAGCCCGCATAGTGAACGGCGACAATGGGGTCGGCTCCGCCCAGTCGGCAGAGCGCCTTCGTGTCGGTCACAGAGGCCATCATGGAACGCGCCTGAAAGCAGGCAAAGCTTCGCAGCGGCGTAACACGTCACCTGTGCGCCATTTGCTGTCATTCACGAGGAAGCTTTTCTGCAATTTCTTGAAACCTCGCAGCAGTAAATCCCGTCAGCGTCGGCATCTCCCAGTCAAAAAATGACTTGTTAGAGATCGCATGAAGGATCAGCAGTCGCACACCGTGCATTTCTGCTGGCGTGAGGTCAGGATTTGGCACCATAGACCTTAGTTTCGCGGCAATTTTCTCGGCGGCCTTTCGAGATGATGGTCCTAGAAGGATGACATCGTCTTCTTGTTCTAGCTCTTTCAGAGCACCGATGATGGTTTGAATGATCGTCGTATTATAGGGTTCGTTCACCTTGGCGGCCTGTCAGCAATGAAATTTGGACAGAGAGTCCATGATAGCTACAGTACCTGTGACAACCAAAAGTCCGCAATGGGGCGAAAGTTGTTACGGCTGGATTGCGCCAAGAGCCGTCATCTTGCACACATATCAAGTGTAAGCTAGCGTTGGTGGATGGCTGACGCGAGACAATTCAACATTGTAAATCTCGATGGACACTATCTGTGCCCTGCCTGCGGCTTCCCGGAGTACGCGGCGGAACCGACGTACGATGTGTCCGGTGGTCTGATTGGCTCAACCATTTGCGCGTGTTGCTTGTGGGAGCCGGGGTTCGACGACGACCCTGCCGCAAGCGGTAAGGCGACCTCAGGCGTACTGGAGGCGTTAAGGAATTATCGAGGTCTCTGGAAAGGCGTGCCGGTGTGGTCCGGTCGACCATCGGATAAGCCACCAAACTGGGACGGAGAAACACAACTCGATTATCTGTTTAAACTGGCACCTCATGTCCGTTAAGGGCCAAATGCTGCCTTGGCAGCTTCGCGCCAACAGCGGCCATCCGGCAGTTTCGTAATCAGTCTGCCAGTTTGAACAGCAACGTTGTTATCAGCTTGCTTGAATCAGGTTCGACGGAAGGATTGTTATCGTGGACCTCGAGCCGGCACGCGAATAGCTCACCAGCCTCCGTGCTCGATGAGTCCCATACCAAGCCCTTCTCCTTTGCCCATCCCACGAGCATGGCGGTAGCATCATAAAGTCCTTCATATGGGCCCTTGTAAGTCATTCGGACATATCGTCCTCCGGGCAGGACGCCTTCGACCAGACGGCCAGAAAGTGGAATTGACCCATCTGTGGTCATACCCGTTTCAATCTCAAGACGCGGCATATCGATGAGGTTGAACTAGATAAACTCGATGCCGTCTGGTGCAACCCCCGCTCGCGCGAAAGCATCAAACAGTTCATCGAAAGCTGGATCGACCTCCTCATCGAATGGGATCACAACTGGCAGACGAACAGCGACGTACCGCTGTGGTCCGCGTTCGACCATTTCTGGCATCGTTAGCATCGGCCTCTCCTGTTGTTCCTGATTAGGACGTAAAGAATGTAACGACTCGGACAGGCTGGCTCCTAAAATTTGGTTGGGTCACCACTTACGGCATTTCCGGGGTCCGTTCCGGGCCACACAGCGACAAGCGTGCTATAGTCCGGCTGCCTGACGGAGGCGACGCGGTGGGAGGAGTGGCGGAGGCTTTGGCATGGACACCGCCGTACTGCGTAATCGATATCCATGGAACAAGGGAATCCTGGTGGGGCAGAAGCGCCCACTGCAGCCGAAGAACGTATGGTCGATCCGCGTTCGACTAGAGATGAGCGGCGCGATCCGGGAACTGGCGCTCTTCAACCTCGCCATCGACAGCAAGCTTCGCGCTTGTGACCTCGTCAAGCTGAAGGTTGAGGACTTATGGTCCGGTAGTTCGATCCGAGATCGAGCGACCATCATTCAAAAGAAGACGAAGAGGCCCGTCCAGTTCGAGGTCACCGAGCAGACCAAGATCGCGCTCGTGGCGTGGCTTCCCTTTGTTCGAAGGAACGGCGGCAGCTATCTGTTTCCGAGCATCCGAAAGACGTCGCAGCATCTGTCGACAAGGCAGTATGCGCGGATTGTCCAACGATGGGTCGGGTCAATCGGGCTCGACACCAGCGCCTATGGCACTCACTCCATGAGGAGAACCAAGGCAGCCCAGATTTACAAGAAGACGGGCAACCTTCGAGCCGTCCAGATTCTGCTCGGCCATACCAAGCTGGAAAGCACCGTCCGTTACCTTGGCGTCGAAGTCGAAGACGCCCTTAAAATTGCGGAGCAGATTGAGCTATAGCTATTGGCTCGTGGCCATCGACACTAGCCGGTGGTCTCTCTCTCGCCAATTTCGGTCAAAGGCCTCTTCGGCGACGCTGGCCGTGCTCATGCCGTCCTCCTCTGACAATGCCAAGCAAACCGAGAGTGTAATGCGTGATGGCGACGTAAAACCCAACAATCGACGCGTATCCTATGAAAAAGCCAAGCGTGCTCTCGCTGAAATCCCACATATCCAGCGAATAGGTTAGCATCAACTTGGTCCCGAAAGCCATCTCGAACGAGCTTTTCACGCCCCAGATCGCAATGGCCAAGGCTGCCACCCTGAGAACTGTGGTGCGTCGTGTATTTGGCGGGGCAAGACGCAAGATTGACCGCGTCGTGTTCATCACGACGGTCCAGCGTGTTCCGAGATGGATCGCGATGATCAGCAGCACCCAGTACCCGGCGAACATGTGGATTTCGCGCACGGCAAAGGCCCCGCTTATGGACGTGAACGGGAACAGATCACGAGAGATCAGCAAGCTCGTCACGAGCATGGCCGTCATGCCGATCGCCAGGCAAAAGATGGTGACCAGGTTGACGATGCGAGTAAGGTCCATTCGGCGCTTTGCCACCCCGCCGTACCAACGCCTGTTGAACAAGTTATGCGCAATGACCAGAGCGAATAGAGCCGTTCCCAACAGTTCGTGGGAACGATTATCCAGCCACCAATATGCGAGGCAGGCGATGATGAGAGCGACGGCCAGAAAATCCAGCAGAAGGCGGACGCGAAATACGGTCATTTCAGTTCGAACCGCCGCATCTCGTTAAACGTGTACAGGAAATCCCTGTCGGCGCGGGACATGTGACAGCTCTGACAGCGTGCCGTATTCTCCGCTTCGTTTATCGTACCATCGGGCTTGAACCACTGGAATTGCCAGTCGGCGGTGCGTCGGTTTTCGGCATAGTCCTGCCCCCATTTCTCACCTTTCTCCATGATAAAGGTCCGGAACACCTTGCCGTTGCGGTAATCGACCAGCGCGACATGGGTGCCGTTGGGGATTGGCTTGCCACGCTGCACGGCTTCGATCGCCTCGCGTGTCGTCATGATGTGCTCGGTGACTTCCCCCCGCGTCACGGTCGTGTAGTGGATGAGTTTGTCGATGTCAGGCATCGTCGCGCGGGTAGGCTCTGCGTGAACCTGCATTCCGACCAGAATGACCGCAAATCCGGAGAGGATCGCTCCGCCTATGCCAACAATGAGTCTCTTCATAAACACCTCGTTGAGTGCGCGTGACCCGGCGTCACCGCGTGTATTGTTCGTCGGTGACGTGTTCCAGCCACTCGACCGACTTTCCGTCCAGCGTTTCGGAAATAGCTATATGGGACATGCCGGTCGTCTCGGTCGCGCCGTGCCAGTGCTTCACGCCCGGCGGTATCCATGCAATATCGCCCGGCTTGATCTCCTGGACTTCGCCCTCCCAGTGCTGGACAAGTCCGACGCCCGCCGTGACGATCAGTGTCTGGCCGAGAGGATGCGTGTGCCAGGCAGTTCGCGCGCCGGGTTCGAAGGTCACTGTCCCTCCACCGACCGTGGCGGGCGCAGTGGCAGAGAAGCGAGAATCGACGCGAACAGACCCCGTAAAATTGCTCGACGGACCTGCCGTAGAGGGGTGTGTTCCTGCCCGAGTTACCGAGACAGCCTTGTCGGGTTCTGCGGATACGGCGGGCGCGCCGAGGGAGAGAGCAACGGTCAATGCGGTTTTCATATTCATCAGTCACCTGTCATTGAAAGTTTGAGGCACTGTCCGTGCGCTATTCGGCGAAGACTTCCTTTGCGATCGCCACGGCAGAAACCGCGCTTGGCCATCCGGAGTAAAACGCCATGTGGGTGATGGTCTCAATGAGCTGTTCTTCCGTCAGACCGTTCGCCTTGGCGCGAACGAGATGCGAACGGAGTTGGTCTGGACGGTTGAGAGCGATCAAGGCGGTGACCGTCACAAGGCTTCGGTCGCGCTGGGAAAGCTGAGGGCGCTCCCAAACGTCGGCATAAAGGACATCGTCCGTCAGTTCCGCCAGCTTCGGCGCGATGTCGCCCATCAACTGCTGTGTCCGCGATTTCGCGAAATCAAGGTTCGATGCTGGTGCTTCTGCCATGCTGGACTCCGATCCGGCTGCGAGGATGATCGTTGCGGCGAGCATGCCCGTGATGATTTTCTTCAAGGTTGTTTCCTCTCGATGCTTCGAACCCTGGGCGTGCGCCAGGTTCGTGCAGGTGGGCCGACCCATGCCGGCCCGACTGTGTCTTCATGTGGATGCAAGGTGGCGATCAAAGAACGGTGTCAGTTTGGAGAGCGCGGACTCAACATATTCAGGAACCCAGTAGGTCTCGATGTGCTTGGCACCCTCCACCTTGAAGAGTTCCTTTTCCGTGGTCCCGGTCGCCTTGGCGAATGCGTCTTCTGACATGTAGAGGGTGTCGGCAGCACTACCGGCGATCATCAGCAGGGGCACGTCGATGAGCGCGATCTCGTCTGTCGCGTCCCAGCGCATCAAGTCCATCAGGCTGCTCGTCGTGTACCGAAAGGTCGAGCCGGGATGAGCGTGGGTGCGCCAGTAATATTCGTAGCCCTGACGATAGAGATCGAACGGCAAGGCAGCGATCTGCGCATCCGTCATATCGGCGTCTCCTGAATAAAGGATCTCACCGCCGGCCGCTTCCTGAGCGCGGGCCACTGAGGCCTGCTGCAGGCGTTGCTGGATCGTCTCCATCTGGCTGTCCTGGAAGCCGTTGCGGCGGACACGTCCGGAATTGAACATGCTCAGTGTCGCGACTGCCTTGAAGCGTTTGTCGGACTTAGCGGCCGCCAGCGAGTAGCCGCCACCGCCGCAGATGCCGAACAGGCCTAGACGCGCCGTATCCACGCCGGGGAACTGACTGATGAAGTCCGCCATCCCGTGGATGTCTTCGATCCGGTACTGCGGCTTGTCGGTGCTGCGCGGCGCGCCACCGCTTCCACCCTGATAGGCCGCGTCAGCCGTGATGGTGATGAAGCCACGTTCGGCCAGCCGCTGGGCATAAAGGCCCGTGGTCTGCTCCTTCACGCCACCGTTGGGGTGGGCCAGAACGAGCGTCGGATACCTCTTTGCCGGATCGTAGTCGGCCGGGGTGTAGACGTTGGCGACGATATCAAGGCCGTTCAGCTTGTACTTGACCGGATGAATGTTGACCTTGCCCGGCTCGTTCTTGGTGATTGCACCGTCGTAAACGAGGGTGAACGAGTTCTGCCTATAGTCAGCGGCGACGGCCTTGGTCGTCATTGTTGACACTCCTAAGATTGCACCGGAGACGACGAGCGCCGATGCTCCGAGGAACTCGCGTCGTCTCGTGTTGATGATTTCACCTGCCATCATCTGGCTCCTTGTCGTTTGGGGCGGACGCCGATGCTTCAATCGAGCTTCTTGTCAGCGAGGAATTTGGAAATCTGGTCGGCGATCTCGACATTGTTCAGATCCGACATCAGAAAGTGGGTGCCGCCTTTGATGCCGATTTCCGGCAGGTGGACGAGCGTCGCATCGCCGCCACGTCTGTTGACTGCCTCAACCCAGAGCTTGGCCATCGCCAGACGAACCCGCCAATTGTCCTGACCACGCTCGGTGGTCGGCTCGACAGGGAAATTGTCGCCGTAATAGATGACGATCGGCAGTTTGGTCAGTTTCTCGAAATCAGCGACCGGGACTGCCTCGCCCTTCAGCGTGCCCGCGGCACTTGGCATGTCGGCGGGCACTTCGCCTTCGGGAAATATGAAACCACTACCGGGTTCCAGTGCCACAATGCCCTTGACGTTCGGGTTCTTGATCGCAGTGAGCCAGCCGGGACCACCGGCCTGCGAATGGGTAAACAGGATGCCGGGTCCGGTCTTGTCGAACAGGGCCGACATCGCGTCCGAAATAACCTTGGCATCATAGGGTCCAGTGTTCGGGGTAACCGAGCGGAAGAATTGGTCGAGAGCTTCAGGCCCACGATCGAACTGGACATTTTGAAAATAGTCCGGCCATTTTCCAAGGCGGAACTGGTCGAAGAAAAGCTGGTCATAAGGTGTCGGTTCGATCGTGGCTGCGACGGTAGAGTTGCCTGCACGGCCTCGGCGCGGTTGGTCTACTATATAGGTGGAGAAACCCTTGCGCAGAAAGATGCTCTGGAAACCTTCGCGACCGTCGGGGGTCGTTTCCCAGCTACGACCGGACTGGAAAGCTCCGTGCAACATGACGATGGGCAAAGACTTGGGGTTCTGCGGCACCTGATAGAAGACATAAGCATGATCACCGTGAAGCGACTGCCCTTGAGGCGTCGGGGCGTTGTTGTTGTAGGTTCCCGCGGTCTTCGAAACGGTACCGCCGACCGCAAAGCTACCTTGGTCTTGGATGACGAGCGGCTGAGGCTTCTCCCCAGATTGTGCGTGGGCGACACCGGAGAGTGCGACGGTGCTTGAAAAAACGAGGGCAGAGATGGTTTTGGCGAATAAACGGGACATATCGATCTCACAACATTAAGTTGGGAGAAGGCTACTAGAGCGCCGACAGGATGATTAGATACCTATTTCCGATTGAAGCCATAAGTCCTGCTAATCAATCACAAACGGTTGATTAGCGCGTTATCCACGATATCGAAGTGCATCGATCACCAGCGCGAAGGCGGGAGACGTGTGTCTTCGGTTTGGGTAGTAGAGATGATAACCGGGAAATGGAGCACACCAGTCTTCCAGTACCCGTATCAATTCGCCATTGGCGATCTGGTTCGCCACCTGATCCTCGGGCATGTAGGCAAGCCCAAGCCCGCGTTTGACGGCATCAAGCCGCATGGCAATGTTGTTGAATACGAGTTGCCCCTCCGCCTTCACCCTCAGCTCATGTCCATCCTTCTCAAACTCCCACGAGAGTATGTTGCCGTGTGTGGGCATTCTGATCTGGATGCAATTGTGTCGGGTCAGGTCTTCGGGCTTTTCAGGCCAGGGGTTCTGTCGGAAATAGGATGGCGAGCCGACGACGGCCATGCGCATCTCCGGGCCGATACGGATCGCGATCATATCCTTGGCGACCTGCTCCCCGAGGCGCACGCCCGCGTCATAGCGCTCCGCTACGATATCGGTGAGGCTATAGTCGACAGTGATCTCGACCTTCACGTCCGGATTGTCGGGCAAGAATTTATCCAGCGCCGGAGCGAGAACAGAAATCGCCGCATGTTCGCCAGCCGTAATCCGCACCGTCCCGGCAGGCTTATCCCGCATTTCGGTGAGGGCCGTCAGTTCGGCCTGAATTTCCTCGAACCTTGGGCCAGCGGTCTGGAGAAGACGTTCGCCTGCCGCCGTGGGAGAGACGCGACGCGTCGTCCTTGTCAGCAACCGCAGGCCAAGCCGCTCTTCAAGGCCACGAACCGTCTGGCTGAGCGCTGACTGCGACACGCCCAGCTTGACGGCCGCTTTCGTAAAGCTTTCCTCGCGCGCCACCATTACGAAGGCAACTAGGTCGTTGAAGTTCTCCTGCGGCATTCATTAGTCATCCTTATAGCTTCATGCCGATTACTGCCCCTAATCCAAAAGGTCGGCAAGGGTTATCTTGTCCTCAACGAAACAGAGGCCCGGTCGTGGAGGACGACGTGGTCGATCCTGAATGGAAAACGAGATGCCAATAGGCCATCAAACAACTGCCTCGCCGAACAAGACTGCCATCCTTGCGATCATCTTGATCAGCTATGTGATGATCGTGCTCGACATTTCCGTCGTGCTGACCGGCCTGCCGAAGATACATCAGGAACTCGGCTTCACCGATGCGGGCCTCGCCTGGGTGCAGAGCGCCTACGCGCTAACGTTCGGTGGTTTCCTGCTTCTGGGTGCCCGAGCGGGCGATATCCTCGGTCGCCGCCGGATGTTCATCCTCGGCATGGCGATCTTCACGCTTGCCTCCATCGCGATCGGTGCTTCGCAATCATCCGCGTGGATGTTGTCGTGGCGCGCAGTCCAAGGTCTTGGTTCCGCGATCCTCGCACCATCGACGCTGGCGCTTCTTCAGACCAATTTCGGCGAAGGAGAGGAACGTGTTCGCGCCGTATCGCTCTACAGTGCGGCTGCAGGGGTCTCGGCGACCATCGGACTGATCGTCGGCGGAGTTCTGGCCGACTGGCTTTCATGGCGCGTCGGGTTCTTCATCAATCTGCCGATCGGCATCGCTATGATCCTTGCCGCACGGGTTTACATTCCCGAAAGTGCCAAGCGACCGGGAGCTCTCGATATTCCCGGCGCGATCACCTCCACGCTGGGCATGAGCGCGCTGGTTTACGGCTTCATCCGCTCCGCGCAGTCTGGCTGGGATGCAATGACCATTGCCACTCTGGTTGCCGCCGTCGTTCTGCTCGCAGCCTTCGTGCAGATCGAGCGTTACGCCAAACAGCCGATCCTGCCACTTCGCCTGTTTTCGGACATTGAGCGGTCGGGAGCCTATGCGGCGCGTGTTCTTTATCTTGGCGCGATGGTTGGCTTCTTCTTTTTCACGACACTGTATTTGCAGGAAGTTGCGGGCTTCCGCCCGGCGGTTACGGGCCTCGCCTTCGTGCCGGCAACAATGCTGCATGTGCCGATCGCCATCCTTGTCCCGCGCCTCATCGGTCGCTTTGGCCGCAACGCCGTCCTCGTGTTCGGTATGGTGATCGGCATAATCGCCATGGGCTGGTTGAGCCGCGCGGGCATCGGATCGAACTATTGGACGGCGGTGGCGTTACCCATGCTGTTGATCGGGATTAGCCAAGGCCTGACGCTCAGCCCGCTCACCTCCTCGGGTGTGGCACGGGTCTCCAAAGACGACGCCGGAGCCGCATCGGGCGCGGTGAATGTCGCGCACCAGATGGGCAGTTCAGTTGGCCTCAGCGTTCTCATCGCCATAGCCTCCTTGGGATCAGCGGACCTCACCGGGGTTGATCTCACCGCATTCCGCGTCTCGCATGCCTTCGACGCCGGCACTGTGATGTTGATGCTCGCGCTTCTCATCGCCGTCATGACCATCATCCCTGCGGCTCGTCGGCTGGACAGAAACCAGGAAGAGCCGGCGGTTGTGAAGAGCGCGGCGTAAACAAGGAAGATCGACATGCAAAAACGTAAAATCGGCACTCTCGAAGTCTCGGCTCTCGGCCTCGGTTGCATGGGCTTGAGTCACGGTTACGGCGCGGCGACCGACACCAAGGATGCAATTTCCCTCATCCGCGCCGCTCATGACCGCGGCGTGACCTTCTTCGACACGGCACAGGTCTATGGGCCGTTCACGAACGAAGACGTGGTCGGCGAAGCACTCCAGCCGATCCGCGACAAGGTCGTCATTGCCACCAAGTTCGGCTTCGAGCTTCCAAGCGCCGATGGCGGCCAGCATTTGAACAGCCGCCCGGATTACGTTCGCCAGTCTGTCGAGGCTTCCTTGAAGCGGCTGCGCACCGATGTGATCGATCTGCTCTACCAGCATCGAGTCGATCCGAACGTGCCAATCGAAGACGTCGCAGGCATGGTCAAGGACCTGATAGCCGAAGGCAAGGTAAAGCATTTCGGCCTCTCGGAAGCAGGCGCGCAGACGATCCGCAAGGCGCACGCTGTCCAGCCGGTTACCGCACTCCAGAGCGAATATTCGCTGTTCTGGCGCGAGCCGGAAAACGAGATCATCCCGACGCTTGAGGAACTGGGCATCGGTTTCGTGCCCTTTAGCCCGCTCGGTAAAGGGTTGCTCACGGGCAAGATCGACGAAACAGCAACCTTCGGCCCCGGCGATTTCCGCAGCGCCGTCCCGCGCTTTCAGGCGGAAAACCTCAAGGCCAACAAGTCCCTTGTCTCGGCGTTGACCCAAATTGCCGAAGCCAAAGGCGTAACCCCTGCACAGATCGCGCTCGCATGGCTTTTGGCGCAAAAGCCCTGGATCGTGCCCATCCCCGGCACCACGAAACTTCATCGCCTCGAGGAAAACCTCGGTGCGGCGACTGTCGAACTGTCCGCAAAGGATGCTTCAGACATTGCTGACGCCCTCGCGAAGATCGACATTGTTGGCGACAGGTACCCCGCGCATCTTCAGGCACGCGTCGGCAAGTAACGACATTGGTGAGCCGTTTGCTCCCACTTCCACCAAAAGGATACGAACATCACACAAACAACCCCTACAGTAACCTTGAACAATGGGATCGAAATGCCGATCCTGGGCTTCGGTGTCTTTCAGGTGCCTGATCCCGCGGAGTGCGAGCGGAGCGTCCGTGACGCGATCGATGTCGGTTATCGTCTCCTCGACACCGCGACATCTTATGGCAATGAAGAGTCAGTCGGCAACGCGATCCGCAATCACGGCATCGATCGAAGCGAGCTGTTCGTTACAACCAAGCTGTGGATCGAAGACGCCTCATACGAAGGTGCCAAGGCCGCCTTTGAACGCTCGCTGAACAAGCTGCAGCTCGATTATCTTGACCTTTGGCTTATCCACCAACCTTATGGCGATGTCTATGGGGCATGGCGTGCAATGGAAGAGCTGCACAAGGCGAGCCGCATCCGCGCGATCGGTGTCAGCAACTTCTATCCCGACCGCCTGGTGGACTTCGCTCTCCACAACGAGATCGTACCCGCAGTCAACCAGATCGAAATCCACCCATTCCACCAACAGGATGACGCGCAGGCAGTCCTTCAGGAATACAAGGTTCAACCCGAAGCCTGGGGCCCTTTTGCGGAAGGCAAGAACGGGTTGTTCACAAACGATCTGTTGCAGTCGATTGGAAAGAAGCATGGCAAAAGCACCGCGCAGGTCGTGCTCCGCTGGCTGATCCAGCGCAACATCGTTGCCATCCCCAAGTCTGTCCGCAAGGAGCGGATGGCCGAGAACTTCCAGGTCTTCGATTTCGAACTCGACCAGGAAGATGTCACAGCTATTGGCTCGCTCGACCAAAAGGCCAGCAGCTTCTTCGATCATCGCGATCCGGAAAAGGTGAAGTGGCTTGGCACACGCAAGCTCTAAGCCAATGCTGTCCGCTAAAAGCGTGGAGGTCTCCCGTTTCAAGTTCGATGCCATTGGCACGTCCTGGGAGATCGACACACCAGCCAAACTCGGAGCGGAGATCGAGCAGCACATCCTCGAGCTGGTCGAGCGTTTTGATCGCGTCTATTCGCGGTTCCGTGCCGACTCCATCGTGACCCGGATCGCGGCAGCAACCGAGGGCGAGACGTTCAGTTTCCCGGATGATGCGGTCGCCATGTTCGATCTCTACGATCGACTTCACGCGGCCACCGATGGAGCCGTCGATCCGCTGATCGGCAGAGACCTCGAACTGCTCGGCTACGACCGGACGTATTCGCTGACACCTCGGGAGACAGGAGGCGACCGGCTTAGGCCGTCCTGGCGTCGAGACATCGTCCGGGACGGCAGGACACTATCTACCCGTGGTCCTTTGGTCATTGATTTCGGGGCAGTCGGCAAAGGATACCTTGTCGACCTATTGGCCGGAACTCTGGAGACGAATGGCTTCGAGGACTTCATCATCGATGGCAGCGGCGATATCCGCCATCGCGGACAGGAAGGACTCACGGTCGGTCTTGAACATCCTCTTGATGCGGAGATGGTGATCGGAGTTGCCAATCTCAGAAACGGCTCGATGTGCGCTTCCGCATCCAATCGACGACGTTGGGGCGACGATCTTCACCATGTTCTCGATGGCCGAACCGGAAGACCGACCAACGATGTCATCGCCACTGGGCCATCGCAGTGGACACCGCAACGGCGGACGGGTTGGCGACATCACTCTTCTTCGGCCCGTCGCCGCGATTGATGCAGAGCTTCGACTTCTCCTTTGTCCGCATGTTTGCCGACGGACGTGTCGAGGTCTCCGACAATTTCGATGGCGAAATCTTCACCTAAAAAGGAACCACGATGCGCAATCAGACAAACAATCTTCTACTGGCCACTGCCCTTACATTGACGCTTGCGGGAAGCGCGGATGCGCAGAGCACCAGACCCGCCCGATATGCGGACGGAGTCTACACGGCAACGGGAGAATACGGTGGCCAGCCTTCGCACATCACGGTCAAGGCGACGCTGAAGGACGGCGTCATCACTGCGGTGGCTGTTACCCCGCATGCCTACGTCCCCCGTTCTCTCGAACTGCAACGCGCCTTTGCTGAAGCGGTGCCGAAAGTCGTGGTCGGCAAGCGCATCGATCAGGTCAAGGTCGGCAAGCTGGCCGGGTCAAGCGGCACGCCTAAGGGCTTCAACGATGCCATCAGACAGATCAGGGAAAAGGCCACACGCCAATGATCGACACGAAACCTGGCCATTGTAAGGAGCCCGTCGTTGAATAACCTCAAAACTGTCCTTCTGGCTTCGTTGCCATTCCTGCTCGATCCAGCCGCGGGACGGACCGAAATCACAAAACCGCAGTCCGAGCGAGCAGAAAACAGCGAGCGGCGACACCTATCCGCGACGAGCACGATCGGAGAGATACTGCGCCATCCTGCGTTCTCGGGATACGCGCGTCGCGTCCTCCCCTGGGACGATCGTGGCTACGACGAGAGCATGGACCTTAGTCGCATCGGCGAACTGCTGCCGTATCATAGCGCCGTCGATGCCGGGACGGTGCTCGGCGGATTGAACCGGATGATCGACGATGTCGCGGCCGGGCGGCAGGTGTTTTACGACATCTATCCGGAGACCGACTGGCGGGATGACCCGAACAAGAGGAACACGGGTGTGTTCTTCTTCCGGGGCAGGCCCGGAGCGCCCTTCGCGATCGTCTCCCCCGGTGGCGGGTTCGCCTATGTCGGCTCTGTCCACGAGGGGTTCCCATATGCGGTGGAGATCAACCAACAGGGCTATAACGTCTTCGTCCTTAAATACCGTGTCGGCCAGGGCAGCAGGGTCGCAACGCAGGACTTGGCGACCGCCATTTCCTATGTCTTCCGAAACAGCGAAACGTTAGACGTCGCGACCAAAGGCTATTCCGTCTGGGGCAGCTCCGCGGGTGCGCGGATGGCGGCGTCGATCGGATCACACGGGGTCTCAGCGTTTGGTGGGGACGACTTGCCCAAACCTGCGGCCGTCATCATGGCCTATACAGCGCACGATGACCATTCCGATAACGAGCCACCGACCTACGTCGTTGTTGGATCGCAGGACGGGATCGCTCCACCTACCTCCATGGAACGTAGGGTCGCCGAACTGAATCGGCTCGGCACACAGGTCGAGTATCGAAGGTTTCCTGCGGTTGGTCACGGCTTCGGAACCGGCGCAGGCACCAGCGCCGAAGGCTGGATCGCCGACGCCACAGGATTTTGGGAACGGTCACGATGACCGTCACACACCTCGACACTTCACCATCAATGGAAGGGACACTGATATGACCACGAAACCCGGAGCTGAACTGAACAGACGCGGATTGTTGCTGGCAGCCGGGGGGCTTGGCTGCTGCGGCAAGCGTAGAGGTAGCAAACGCCCAGACAACCACGCAGCCCACTTCCTCGGCGCCGGCAATCGGACGACGTAGGCTCGGTAAATTGGAGGTTTCCAGTGTAGGACTCGGTGTCCAGAACATGAGCCGCACCTACCAGCAGACGATCCCGACGCGCGCCGAGATGCACAACATCATCCGTGCCGCCTTCGACAACGGTCTGACATTCTACGATGCTGCGGAAGCGTATGGCCCCCACGAAGTCGAGCGCATCCTTGGCGAGGGTGTGGAGCCATTCCGTGACCAGGTCGTTATCGCCACCAAGTTTGGCTGGAACATTGACCTCGAGACCGGCGAGCGCAAACCGGGCCTCAACAGCCGCCCGGAGCATATCAAACTGGTGGTGGAAGGAATGCTCAAGCGTCTTCGCACCGACCGCATCGATCTGCTCTATCAGCACCGCGTCGATCCACAGGTTCCGATTGAGGATGTTGCCGGCGCAGTCAAGGACGTGATGGATCAAGGCAAGGTCCTGCATTGGGGACTGTCTGAAATGGGCTTGCAATCACTTCGCCGCGCCCATGCCGTCCTGCCGATCACTGCGGTCCAGAGCGAATATTCCATGCTCTGGCACGGTCCAGAGACTGGAGCGATTCCGGTATGCGAAGAGCTTGGTATCGGTTTCGTCCCTTGGAGCCCGCTCGGTGTCGGCTTCCTGAACGGCGCGATCGACGCGAAGACGCGTTTCGCTCCGGGCGATATCAGGGGCATTGAGGGACGCTTCGCGCCGGAAAACTTGGCCAACAACCTTGCACTCGTCAAACTGCTGAGTGTCTGGGCGGAACGTAAGCAGGCTCGTCTTGGTCAGATCGCCCTCGCATGGCTCCTGGCCCGGAAGCCGTTCATCGTGCCAATCCCCGGAACGACCCAGATGTCGCACATGATAGAGAACATCGGCTCGCCCACGATCAGCTTCTCGGCCGCCGAAATTGCTGACTTGAACGCGGCAGTGGCCGCCGTGGAAATCAAGGGGGAAAGACTTCCCGCCGCGGTCCAAGCGTTCTCGGATGTCGAGTCCCCTGAGAAATCCTGATCCTGGGCGGCTGTCTAAGCCCCATGCAAAGGGGCGCTCAATTCAGTTCTGATTAGCGCCCCCTCTTTTGTCTGACGTCCTTGTGCAAGGTGACTATGCACCCCAATCGCTCACATTGCCTTCTAAGCCACGCTGCCGCCGCATGTCGCACATCTCGTCGCAATGTCCGCTTAGGGCCAATGGCCGTCATGGCGCAGAAGCGCCATTTGCAGACATCCGGTTGGCACGCCTTGTGGTGGGCAATTTTGTGCTAACTTCTATCGCCATATTTTGTGAGTATAGCTCTGGAGGAATGGATGCTTGAATTCTGGATATCGGACCTGAAGCATGACGAAGAGTATTTCTCGGTGCCCGGGGTTTCTGGCGAATGGACATTCAGCCGCCGCTCGAACTACCAGGACCTAATCGGAAATACAGAGCGCGGCCAGGTTGTCGGGACTTTCTACGTTTCCAACCCTGATTTCTCGATGGCAACCAACGATCAGCTATCCATCGATTTGTCCGATGATCTCGTCGATATATGCCTCGTGCTTTCCTTCCTGAATGCGCGTTGCGTCACCGTGATGGGCACGACGGAGGGATCAGATGGGATGATTTTGCAGCTCGACGACAAGTATCTCACGCCTCGTTCAATTGTCGGATTTGATAAGCTCTGGAATCCTGATTTTTCGGACCTGTTTGCGGATTGGCAGACGGTTATCCGACCTGCCTATCGTCAACGTGGACTGAGGCTGCAATTGAGCCATTGGCTCAGTGGTCTGACCTGCTTTACTCTTGAAGACCTCTATCTGTCCGCTGGGGTGCAAATGGACATGGTCAAACAGCAGGAAATTGCTGCTGGAGCAGGCGCGGGATTAACCTATTTCCAAGGCATGCAATCCGCATCTAGCCGCTATGGTATAGCCGCGCTTTCTCACGACGCTACGAAAATGCGGAATGATCTGTTGCATGAAGGAAAATTGTCTGGGACAAACTTTCATAGCAAAACCAAGAGTGAGTGCGCAAAGGTTATCGCCGAAACCATGTCCTGGCTCGACAGCTATGTCTTGAAGATTCTTGGGTTTGAAGGCAAGTTGCACGGCGCACCCCGCTGGAAGCCGCGCGTGCTCGAACACGGCATGCCTGCAATCTCAATCAGATAATGTGAGTCATATCCTTGGCTGACTGTGCGGCACGCGCCGCCTTTCAAGCCGACGGTGCACGTATCTGCTGTGTCATCGAATAGCCCTTCTCGACCAGTTTTGGACCTACCGACGATCTCATGCATGTCCAGGGCAGTTCCTTCATGACCGCTCCGGGCCGGGAGGCGACAACAGCCTTCGGCAGAGTGCCAATCGGATGCAAGCCTTAGGGTTGATCTGTTTGTCCGAAGATGCTCAAGCAAGCGCCGCAAGACGAATAGCTCGGACAACGGCTTCCGCTCTGGCTCGCGTGTCCGACCGTTCTCCGAGACCCATGTCGTGAATCTCAACATTTGCCAAATAATTAATTACATCAGCTTCGGTCTTGCCTTGGTGAAGTTGAGCTGCAGCGTTTGTAAGATAGCTATCGTATTCATCCTTAAAACCCGAGCTATCATCATGATCCCACGTCCACCCCTCGGGCATCAAGCCAATAGGGTCCCATTGCGACCATCCGATGTCTCTCAAAATCGATAGGCTAACTTTTGAAAATGAAGACATTCTACGCCACCTGTCCGTTCGATGCGGATTGATACTTCAATCAGCAGATAACGGCTATGGGCCGACAGGGGACGCTCTGCTGCAAGAAGGCTTTCCGTCGGATTTTCCGTCATCCCCGTTGCTCGGTTTCTTGCTATTTTTCGCTGAGTGCGTGTTGAACCTTACATCCTGCGCTCGGTACTCTTAAGTGAGCTGGAGAGCCCAGAAACGCGACTGGCCTCACGCTGCTGCAAGACGTGCCGGGATTCGGCTAGTATCTCGCGATACCTTTGGATCTTGGTTGCTTTCATCCTGAATAAGTCGTCGACTGATACCGTTGCCTGCTGCACCGGAAAAGCCATTTCGTTTTCCAGAAGGTCGAGCAAAAGGTTTCGCATCACTGCGTTTTCTTCTCGAAGTTTCGCGAGCTCAATAGCCTTCCCACTCGACTCAAATTTCCGTGCGATAGCTTTGTCAATATCGTGTTCGACAAGCAGAATCTTGGTGGCATAATACCGGCAAGCAAAGAATGCTGTGACGAGCGCGCATAACGCGATGACAATGTAGATCATTTCGACCTCCAGGTTATCCTAAAAGTCGATATTCGGAAGTCGGATTTCAATACGCGATTCACTCGGCAAACCAAAATGGCTCCTCTTTGATGAGGAACCGGGCCGTAAACGTATCAAGTTCATCGTGATTGAAACGGTGATTGTCAGACGCTTCAATCTTACATATTTTGGCGTGTTGTTACCTTAACAGGTACTTCGCCTTCCTCACGGGGTATGCGAGAGGCTCACCATTTTCCAAGATGAAACCCATACGGTACATGCATCTGCGCATTTCGGGAGAGCCATATGCACCTCCATAAATACCGGCGGGGTGGTATGATGGGTAAGATTCAAAACTGCACCTGTCGAGTGCTGAACGATAGGCGATCTCACGTACGTAGTCACCCGTTACCGGGACCGTACCGTAAAGATGCCATTGAGTACGTGCTTCCGCGACTGCTGCCGTGAAGGTAACGCCCAGAATCACGCTTAGAGCCAGCTTGAGTTTCATGACACGCCTCCAAATAAACAATTATGACGAGCAACGGAGATTTCGTCCGGTTTGTTCCCTCGCTCAGACGCAGTTGCGCAATTGTGGTCTCTTCGCCCCCACGGTCGGAGTGCATGCCACATTCTTTTCCTCTCTGGACCAACTCGGGAGTGACGTCAGCTTTGCGCCTTCGTACCGGCTATTCAGATCAGTCCCGCCATCTCCTGAAATAAGACGTAAGCAAAAAGTCGTGGCGTCGTTCCTGTCAGGAACAGTCTAGCAAAATTTGGCAACACTACATTGTTGCCGATTCTCTACATTCCCAACGAGCGCCAAGCAAAAACCCCGCCGGGGATGGCGGGGCCGATCACGCAGTTTAGATGCAGGATTTAAGCGATAGCGAGTGCTTTCTCGATATCCTGAACAGAATGGCCAGTCAGATCTTTATCCAGCTCTCCAATAAGAACGTCCGACAACGACTTATGGTACCCCTTGCGCATCTCGCCCAGTGTGCGCGGTGCCGCGATAATCACCAGACTTTTGATCTTGCCCTCAAGCACCTGCTTGTTCAGCATATCCGTAACACCCGCACCAAACCCGTCTTCGTCTTGCTGACTATCGTCGGGATTGGCCGAGCTACTGGAATGTCTGCCGCCGGAAGAGATCTTCGAGCTGTCGATCGCCGGATCTGGCAACGCTGTCAGATTGACAGTCGCCGCATCTCCGTCGTTCCGAAAAAGGCTAAGCTTTTCGCCATCGGCAACGGCAACGACCGTGTTCTGCGGAAGGTTCATGTTGATCTCCTTGGTGAGCAGCTCGAGCCCAGATGACCGACCCTGCTTGTTTCTGTCAGAAAATAACCCCGCTGCAGACTATCCGTTCCGCAGCCGGCCCGACAAAACTACAGGATTGGCGTATCGCCGTGATCAGTCGCACCAGCCAAATGCTTGATGGCCTGCCTCGCGCCATCGCTGTGGCAGAGGGTCAGTCGAGGCTGCTGTACCAGGCACAGACCCCTGGAACGAACTCGGCAGTATGCCTCGGCAGCGAAAATCTTCCGCGACAATGCTGGTGAGCGGTACGGCACATGCCGACCCTTTAATCTAAAACGGCGTCCACATTAAATACTGTATAAAACATGCTTGGTAAAATCACGCATTTCCGGTCGCCGCGGCACCACCAAGCGCGGCAAAAACCTGCGGGGAAAACTCAAACTGTCGAGCCGTTCCTCGTCCCATTGAGTTTCTTCCCAGCGTTTCCGTAAGGATGCCCCGCCGGACCAAGAGTTCAATGGTTTCGATCACCCCACCACGCGTCATTCCGGTAATATCAATCACATTTGAAAGCGTTAACTTCTGATGCGCCTGGTGCATCAGATAGAGAATATTCATCATGCCGATCTGTTTGATGCGCGACTGCGCCGATTCACCATCGATTGGCTTCTCCAGGATTTCACGCACCGCAAATACGGACAAGGCCTGACTCTGCCATCTTTCACTTAAATTGCTTGCCATCGTTTTAACTATCTATTATTTGCATAGTCAAATAATTGAGACGAGTCGCCGTTCAGTTGAGGCGGATATTTAGGAAGACGGAGGGTAGGGGGCATGAAGGGCCTTTTCTTTCGAATGATCATCGCAGCGTCAGGGTTCGTTTCACTCTATACCATTTCGGAGCGAAGCGCTCGTGCCGACGAATGGGGGTGCCAGGTTATCCTGTGCTTATCCAATCCCGGCGGTCCGACCCAGTATGGCGAATGCAGGCCGCCCGTCGAGAAGCTTTGGAGGTGGTTGGCAAAAGGGCGTTCGTTTCCAACTTGCGCGGGCGTGGGTTTTCAGACCTCTCGCCCTTTGTACGAACCATATTACTGCAACGCCGGCTACCGCTTATCTGCTGGCTACGGTCCCAGCGGACGTGACGCGACGTGCATTTCCACGTCGCTGCAGGCCGTGAGCGATAGCTTTTGCCAGCGAGATCGAGACGGTGGCGATCCGAACAAAGGCTCGGTCACGTCACCGAGGTGGCAAAGGGTAGACGGGCGATACCAATGCCTGGCCAATACCGTGGCGCGACCTCTGGTCCGCGAGAAACCTCGATACGTCGATGTGACGATTGAGGGCGTCGGCAAGCAGAGGGTGTGGTTCTGACATGCCCGTTGTCTTCTCAGATCTTGCGCAGACCTGCGCACCCTTCGTTGCATCGGAGGCGCTTGCGGGTGTGGTCAGTACCGAAAGCCGGTTCGCTCCGTTCACCTTCAGGATCAAAAGCCGTGCACCGCTCGGGCGGCAACCTGCGACCAAGGCCGATGTAATCGAAGTCACCGCATCCTCGGAGGCAACATGCCATGACATACACATTGGTCCCGACCGGGTCGGGCCGGAAGAACTGCGCAGATTGAACCTCTCGATACCAGCCGCTTTCGCTCGCTGCCTTAACCTGAAGGCTCCAGCGACGCCATTCGACGGCTATTGCTGCCTCTCGGTGAAGGTGGGTGCTGACAGTCCCAGGGCCGAGCAGGTGCTGCAATCCTGCTATGGACGTGACGATCCGTCGGTCGGGGGCGTGGTCAACTATGGCGATCAGGTTCGCCGCGAAATCGAACGGCTCGGACCGACAGTGGCTCGATTTACAATCGGCGACACGGGAAAAGGGTTGCAGACAAACGTGTCGGCGAATTCTTCCCAAGCAGACGTCGTTGCCGAAGTGGTGGCGGAAAACACTCCGGGGGAAGCACACGCGATCTCGGCGGCGTCCGCGTGGGACGTCTTCAAGACCCGAAGCCGTTCATCCGTCCTGGTGTTTCAAGACAATCAATTGGAATTGGAGCAGAGTGAATGATAATCAGTTCCCGGATCAGACCCGTTGTCGCTTCGTCCGTCATGGCTGCCGCCATTATAGTGACGATGGTTGAGCCTGCCTTCGCGCAAGCCGCCGGCATCGAAACCGTCCTGCAGAACATCGTCGACATGTTGACGGGAAACATTGCCAAGCTTCTCGCCGTGATTGCGGTCATCGTCATCTGCATCGCCTGGATGTTTGGCTACATGGACCTGAGGCGAGCGGGCTTCTGGATCATCGGAATTGGCGGCATCTTTGGCGCCACCGAACTCGTCAACACCATCGTCGGAGCCTGAGGATGGTGGGCGGACAAACGGTTCTCGAAGAAGACACACTCTTCATCGCGTGTACGCGTCCCGCGATGATTGCCGGTGTCACGATGGAGGCGATGGGCTTCAACATCATGGTCACGACGATCCTCTACATCGTCGCCGGATCTATCGCCTACGCGTTCGTCGGCATCGTTTTCCATCTCATCTTCAAAGCGCTCGTCAAGCACGATCACAACATGTTCCGCATCCTGCTCGCCTGGGTCGAGACACGCGGCCGTTCACGCAACGGTGCCTATTGGGGCGGGGCAACACTTTCCCCTCTGAGACTGACACGCCGCTTCGACGAAAGGGATATTGGAATTGCCTGATATCGCCACCCTTAGATCACGTGAACTCACGCCAGAGGCTTTTATCCCTTACGTGCGGCACATCGACGAGACGACAATCGCGCTCGAGTCCCGGACACTCATGGTCATGGTCGCGCTCGCAGGCGTATCGTTCGAAACTGCTGATCTGCTCGACATCAACGCGCTCCATCGCGACCTCAACACGCTCTATCGAAATATTGCCGATGAGCGGCTCGCGATCTGGACCCATCTCATTCGGCGCAGGGATAGCGACTATCCGGGCGGAACGTTCGCAACGCCATTCTCCGCCTCGCTCAACGAGAAATACCGGGAACGCATGGCGCGCGAGCACCTTTTCCGCAACGATCTCTATCTGACCGTCCTTTGGTCGCCAGCGCGTGGCCCTGCAGACAAGGCGGGGAAGCTGCTGTCGTACCTTCGACGGTCAAAACGACTTGATATGGAGCTGGATGAAGAGGCTCTGAAACAGCTTAAGGACAAAGTCGTCAACGTAGTGGCGGGCTTGAGGCGCTTTGAGCCACGGGTCCTTTCTCTTTACGAACAGGAAGGCATGCTCTTCTCTGAAATGAGCGAGGTGCTGCACCAGCTCGTCGGCGGGAGGCGTGAGCGTGTGCCGCTTACCGAAGGTCGCGTCGCCTCGGCAATTTACTCTGATCGCGTAATCATAGGTCGGGAAACGATCGAGATCCGGCATGAGGCAGAAAGCCGCTTTGCCGGCATGCTGAGCTTCAAGGAATATCCAGCCCGCACCAGGACAGGCATGCTGGACGGAGTTCTAAACAGTCCGTTTGAGCTCATTCTCTCACAGTCGTTCTGCTTTGTGTCGAAGGCGGACGCTCGCGTCATCATGGGGCGTAAGCAAAACCAGTTGGTGAGCAGCGGCGACAAGGCGGCTTCGCAAATCGATGAACTTGACGATGCGATGGACGACCTGGAGTCCAACCGCTTCGTGATCGGCGAGCATCACCTGACACTCTCCGTCTTTGCGACCACGTTAAAGGAATTAACCGACAATCTGGCAAAGGTTCGCGCCAGCCTGACCAATGGCGGGGCTGTCGTTGCGCGCGAGGATCTTGGTCTCGAAGCGGCATGGTGGGCGCAACTTCCGGGCAATTTTCGTTACCGCGCGCGCTCAGGCGCGATCAGCTCGAAGAATTTCGCAGCATTGTCACCGTTCCATTCCTATCCGATCGGACAGAAGGACGGCAATGAGTGGGGACCCGCCGTCGCCCTGCTCAAGACCGCTTCAGGCTCGCCCTACTACTTCAATCTCCATTATGGCGATCTGGGCAACACCTTCATGTGCGGTCCGTCGGGAGCGGGCAAAACCGTGATTGTCAATTTCATGCTGTCACAGCTCGAGAAACACGACCCGCACGTGGTGTTCTTCGACAAGGATCGCGGCGCGGACCTTTATGTTCGCGCCGCCGGAGGCACCTACCTGCCGCTGAAGAACGGGGTCCCCACCGGCTGCGCTCCCTTAAAGGCCCTCAACCTGACGCCGGAGAACAAGGTGTTCCTGGCGCGCTGGATCGGCAAGCTTGTGGGTTCAGGGGCGCGGGAACTGACTGTCACAGAACTTCGCGACATCTCCGGCGCGATCGACGGCCTTGCCGACCTGCCCGCTGAGCGACGGACAATAGGGGCGCTGCGGGCTTTCCTCAACAATACGGATCCGGAAGGTATCGCGGCGAGGCTCCGCCGGTGGGAGGAGGGAGGGCCGCTCGGCTGGGTCTTCGACAATGTCATCGAAGATATCGGATTTGGGGATTTCGGCGGATCAGGGAAGTTCATCGGCTACGACATGACCGACTTCCTCGACAACGAGGAAATTCGCACACCGCTGATGGCCTATCTCTTCCATCGCGTCGAGCAGATGATCGATGGCCGCCGGATCATCATCGTCATCGACGAATTCTGGAAGGCGCTACAGGACGAGGGGTTCCGCGATCTTGCGCAAAACAAGCTGAAGACCATCCGCAAACAAAATGGGTTGATGCTGTTTGCCACGCAAAGCCCACGCGATGCGCTGAACTCGCCAATCGCGCACACGATCATCGAGCAATGCCCGACACAGATCTTCCTGCCCAACTCGCGCGGCAACCATGCCGACTATGTCGATGGATTCAAGCTCACCGAGCGCGAATACGAATTGATAGCGCGCGAGCTTTCCGTTGAAAGCCGGAGGTTCGTGTTGAAGCAAGGACACAACAGCGTCGTTGCCGAGCTCGATCTCAACGGTTTTGATGACGAGCTCGCCATCCTCTCCGGCCGGACCGCCAATGTCGAACTTCTCGACGCGATCCGCGCGGAGGTTGGAGACGACGTCGAGAACTGGCTTCCCATTTTCCAACAGCGAAGGAGTGCTAGCTGATGACTTCCTATCGACTTCATGGCGTACTGCTCAGCGCGGTGCTCATGCTTGCTGCTGAAGGCGCGTCAGGGCAGGGGATTCCTGTCAACGATCAGGCTGCGATTGCCAAGCAGATCGAGAGCATCGCGCAGCTCAAGTCGCAACTCGACGCGCTCAATGAGCAGATCGGCCAGGCTCGGCAGCTTTATGGCTCGCTCAACAAGCTGACCGATATGGCGGATGTCGCCGAGGTTCTCAACGATCCGGCGATCCGCAAGGCGCTTCCCTCCGACTTCGCTGCCATCGAGGGATTGCTCAAAGGCAACGGCACCGGCGTGTTCGGTGATTCCGCCTCAAGGTTTCTGGAAGGTAACTCGACCTACCGCACTGACGCCGATGATTTCTACGCTCAGGAATTGTCCCGGCTTCAGAACAAGAATGCCGGGCAAATGAGCCTTGGTGAGCAAATCTACGATGCCGCGACCAAGCGCATCGACGGGATTGATCAGCTGCGAGGAAAGATTTCCACGGCTGGCGACGCCAAAGAGATTGCCGACCTGCAGGCTCGGCTGCAGGCCGAACAGGCATTTCTTCAGACCGACGTCCTGCGGATGGAGGGGCTGAGGATGGTGCAGCAGGCGCAGAACCAGGTCGACGAACAGCGCAAGGCGGAGGACTGGCGCCAACGGATGGACAATATGAAGGCGGCGCTGCAGTGAAGTGCACCCTCATCGTCCTTTCCCTGGTGCTCTTGTCGGCTTGTTCGCAAGAGGCGGAGCGAACTCACACGGTGGACGAGTTCGTCGCCGACACCGAATTGCTGTCCCGTACGATTACCGAGTGCCGCAACAACCCGGGTGCATTGCGGCAGACGACCAATTGCCAGAACGCGGAAGCGGCCGAGGTTAAGCTCCGGCTCCAGAACATGCGCAAGGCATTGGGAGGCTGACCAAATGTACCAGGTGTTTGAGTTTATCGACGGTCAGTTCAAGCGGCCGTTGGAGATTTTCGTCTCGGATGGGACGTCGAACATAGCAGAATGGGTCGCTGGTCCGTTGACGGTGGCAGTGACCCTCTACGTCGTCCTCTACGGCTATCTCATCCTTCGGGGCTCGGTCCAGGAACCTATCCTTGACTTCGCCTTCCGCGCGATGAAGCTCGCGATCATAGTGATGCTGGTGAAGAACGCTGGCGAATATCAGACCTATGTCACAAACATCTTCTTCGATGTTTTGCCACGCGAGATCGCTCAGGCGCTGAATGCAGGTACGGCGCCGAGTGCCAGCACCTTTGACGGTCTGCTCGACAAGGGCCAGGCCTCGGCGACCGATATCTGGACCAGGGCTTCCTGGCCGATTGACATCGTCACAGGTGTGGGCGGCATCATGGTGATCGGCGTCAGCTTTCTGGTGGCGGGGATCGGTTATGTTGTTTCCCTTTATGCACGGTTGGCGCTGGCGATCGTCCTGGCGATCGGGCCGATTTTCATTGCGCTTGCCATGTTTCAATCGACGCGCCGTTTTACCGAGTCCTGGATCGGGCAGCTCGCAAACTTCGTGATCCTTCAGGTCCTTGTCGTTGCCGTCGGTTCGCTTTTAATCTCCTGCCTGGACTCGACCTTCACCGCAATCGACAGCTACAGCGACGTCCTTATGCGCCCTATTGCCTTTTGTGCCATCGGGATAGCTGCCCTGTACATATTCTACCAGCTACCTGGCATTGCATCGGCGCTGGCGTCTGGCGGCGCCTCGCTGGTCTATGGTTACACGACTGCACGCGATGCGCATGAAGGCATGCTGGCCAGAGCAGCCTCCCACACCGGCCGGATGATCGGTCGCGGTGCTCGGTTTGCCCGCCGCGCCTTCGGATCAAGAAATGCCGGCGTATGACACCCATTCCAGAACATTAGATAAAGGCCTGCTGAATGATTAAGCCTGCCCTGTTACTCGCCTTCTCAGCCACGCTTGTCGGCTGCGCTTCGATGACCTACCCATTGCCGAACTGCGACGGCTATTCGCGCCGCCCATTGAACCGCTCGATGTGGGACTGGGAGGGCGGCAGCAAGCTGAAACAGCAGCAATCCAACACGAGTTCGTCCACGTCCCTCACACCTTTCGTAGAAGAGGCCAGCGAGACTTCCGCTTTTGCGCATCTGGACATCGACGGTTCCTATCGCCGCTGTGAGGGATGAAACATGGTGACTACAGATAATCTCAAGAGCTACTTCGACAAAGCACGTCGTTTCGACCAGGACCGGATGATCCAGGTCGAGCGATCGAACAGGATTGCCTGGTCGATTGCCATAGTTTCAGGCATTGTCGCCGCTGTAGCCGTCTTCGCGGTCGCGTGTCTCACACCCCTCAAGACGGTTGAACCCTTTGTGGTGCGCGTCGACAATTCGACCGGCATTGTCGACGTCGTGTCAGCGCTGACATCGACGGCTGGCACCTACGATGAGGCGGTGACGAAATATTTCGCTGCAAAATATGTCCGGGCCCGCGAGGGTTACGTCTGGAGTGAAGCACAGGAAAATTTCCGCACCATCGCCCTCTTGTCGACGCAAGCGGAGCAAACGCGTTTCGCGGCCCTCTACCGTGGCAGCAACCCGCAATCGCCCCAGAATACTTATGGTCGCGGGGCTACAGCAAGGATCGATATCGCTTCAATCTCCCTCATCAATCAGAATGTCGTTTCCGTACGCTACATGCGAACCATCACGCGTGGCGAGGAAGTACGAACGACCCATTGGGTTGCGTCGATCACCTATTCCTACGCGAACGCTCCGATGTCCTCGACGGACCGGCTCGTAAACCCGCTCGGTTTCGTCGTCAGCGAGTATCGCGCTGATCCGGAGGAGGTGAGATGATGCGCATCCCTCGAATTCCTGCACTCATCGTGACCCTTACGATGTCGCCGGCGTTTGCGCTTGAGATACCCCGAGGTGCCTCGCAAGACAGTCGTGTCCGGTTCGTGAACTACCAACCCTACAACATCACGCGGGTGGTCGGCACTCTGCGGTCATCCGTACAGGTCGAGTTCGCGGCGGACGAGGAAATCGCCCATGTCGCGCTCGGCAATAGCGTCGCCTGGGAAGTTGCGCCGGCCGGCAACATCCTGTTCCTGAAGCCACGCGAGAGCCAGCCGGTGACGAATATTTCCGTGGTTACGACGCGCAGGGATGGCTCGACCCGCAGCTACCAGATGGAACTGACGGCGCGCGATGGCTCCGTGGAGGCTGGTCAGAACACCTACTTCTACGTGAAGTACAGGTATCCAGGCGATGACGCCGAGCTTCGCCGCCAGCAGGCAGCGTCGAGGGCTCTCGCGGCCCAGGCGAAGGACGCCGACAATGTGCTGGCGCTTCACGAAGCCTATGGCCCTCGAAACTGGCGCTATTCTTCTCAGGGATCGCAGGCACTGGAGCCGCAAAGCGTCTACGACAACGGCAAGATTACAACGTTCGCCTTTGTGGGTAACCAGGAAATGCCCGCGATCTATATGGAGAACTCCGACGGCTCCGAAAGCCTTGTTCCGAAGTCGGTCGATGGAGATCTGGTGATGGTGCACGCGATCAGCCGCAAGTTCATCTTGCGTCGGGGCAAGGATGTGCTCTGCGTCTACAACGAAGCCTACGACCGCGTCGGTATCAATCCTGACACCAACACAACGTCTCCTTCGGTGGAGCGCGTCGTGAAGCGCGACGTTACCGGGCGATAGGGAAGGGAACAGTCATGGCTCAGGAAGACGAGGATCGCATCCCCGGAGAGCGTGCCGAAACCGTCACCAGTCGTCAGATCGACAACAGCCCTCTCTTGAAACGCGGCGCTGTTGCCATTGCGATCATCGCGTTTGTCAGCTTCGCGCTTTGGTCGACGACGGGAAAGAAGGGAAGGGATGAAAATCTTCAGCCCGAACGGATCATTATTCGTCAGACGACCCCCTTCGAGGCCGCAAAAGAGAAAGTTGAACCGGACCAGGCGCTCCCTGAAGTAAAATTGCCAACGCCTGTCGTCGAACCGGTCATTGAAGAGCAGGATAAGCTGCTCGATTCCGCCCGCCGCGCGCCCGTGATGGCCTTCAGTGGAGGGCAGAGGAATCGGAAAGAGCTGAGGGAAAGCGACAGCTCTTATCCTTCCGACAACAGCAATTTCGTGCCGCTCGACAACAATATGTCTGTTCAGAACCAGCAAAACAATGAGCAGCAGCGTTTCGATGGCCTGCTGCGGCCAACGCGGCTTGAAGGCTCAAGGGCCGGTACACTCGGAAACCGCAATTTCATCGTCGCGATGGGAACGACCATTCCCTGCGTTCTTGAAACCGCGTTAGCATCCGACCAGCCGGGATTTACCACATGTGTGATCAGCCGCGATGTTCTCTCTGACAATGGCAGGGTGGTCTTGATGGAAAAGGGCACGCAGGTTGTCGGCGAATATCGTGGAGGGCTCCAACGCGGGCAAAAGCGCCTGTTTATTCTCTGGAATCGCGCGAAAACGCCGAAGGGCGTTATCGTCACTCTCGCATCACCAGCAACCGACGCACTTGGTCGTGCCGGTGTCGACGGGCATGTCGACACCCATTGGTGGGAGCGGTTCGGCAGCGCTCTTCTGCTTTCCATTGTCGGGGACGCGACGAACTATGCAAGCAGTCGGCTGCGGGACAGCGATGTCGACGCGCAAAAAACAACGAGTGCCAGTCAACAGGCGGCCGCCATCGCGGTCGAGCAGTCCATAAATATCCCGCCGACACTCAATAAGCACCAAGGTGAACCGGTTTCGATCTTTGTCGCTCGCGATCTCGACTTTTCCGGCATCTACGGTCTTAGGGTGACCGAACCCAGAAACCGCGTTTTCGATCGTGCAGTCCTGGGGGATTTCGCGCCACGATCGACGCTCCTAACGAAATAGGGCGCGAAATGGCAGAGAGGCAGGACTCGGCTGTCGTCAGCGAGCTGATGAAACCGTTTTCGACATTCCTTCAGGACAAGTCTCTCCTAGAGGTGATCGTCAATCGGCCCGGGCAGGTCTTGACGGAAGGTCCTGGTGGGTGGCGGACCTATGAAATGCCGGAACTGACCTTCGAAAAGCTCATGCGTCTCGCCCGGGCAGTCGCAAGTTTTTCGCATCAGTCGATTGATGAGACGCGTCCAATATTGTCGGCGACGCTACCCGGGAACGAACGAATCCAGATCGTCATCCCCCCGGCGACCATCAATGACACTGTCAGCATGACAATCCGCAAGCCTTCCTCGGTCGACTTCAGTCTTGATGATCTGGAGGAAAAGGGATTTTTCCAGACAGCGTGCGCAGCGACCAGTACCTCCTCCTCCGCGCAGGATGAGGAACTGTGTGAAACATATCGTGCCGGCCGTTTTAAGGATTTCCTGCGGCAAGCCGTCATCGCTCGAAAAAACATCATCATTTCTGGCGCCACAGGTTCGGCGAAAACGACACTTTCCAAAGCATTGATCAAGCATATTCCCGAAAACGAGAGGGTCATTTCAATCGAGGACACTCCCGAGCTCGTTATCTCACAACCGAACCACGTGCGCTTGTTCTACTCGAAAGGACGGCAGGGGCTTTCGCGTGCCGGACCGAAAGAGCTTCTCGAATCCTGTCTTCGTATGCGGCCGGATAGGATTCTGCTTCAGGAGCTTCGCGATGGGACGGCCTTTTATTATATCCGGAACGTGAATTCGGGCCATCCTGGCTCAATAACCACGGTCCATGCGAACTCGGCCGAATTGGCTTTTGAGCAACTGGTCCTGCTCGTTAAGGAGTCGCAGGGCGGCGCAGGCCTGGACCGGGCCGACATCGTGGCTTTTTTGAAGGCGAGTATCGATATCGTTGCTCAGTGCAGGCGACACAAAGGAAACTTTCGGCTGTCTGAGGTGTATTTCAGGAGTGAGTGTAGAGCCACGGAATAGCAAACTGAGCGACTCACGGAGTTCCGAGGTGCGGATTGTGGTCCTGATGTTTCTTGTTGGGTGTGTCTCCGTAAAGAGCGCCGAAAGCAGCACGGTAACCGTGTAAGTCGATAAGCGTAGTACACCTTAAGGCAACTCTGACGTATGCCTGCAAGATCCTCGTTGTCACTCATCCATGGAGTGTCGATCACAGATCAGGCGACAGCGGACAATATGCGGTCGGACAACCGCTTACAATACATCAAGAAAACAGTCTAAAGCGGCGAGGAATCTTGACTGGCCAGCCAGTCCAATCCAGTGAAGCCATCCATAACGTTACCAGCTTCATGCGCCGGGGCGAATTTATCGCCCGCTTGGCGCAGCAGCCGGAGACACAGGCGGCTGCTCGCGGAAAATCGCTTCCAAAGTAGCTAAAATACGCCGCACGGCATCGGAATGGCTGAAATAGTAGATCACCTGCGCTTCACGGCGGGTTTGTACGACGTTTGCATTGCGCAGCTTGGCGAGGTGTTGCGACAAGGCTGATTGGCTGAGGCCAACCCGGTGTGCCAGCTCACCAACCGGAATTTCGGCGTCAACGAGAATCCGCAGTATTGCGAGCCTTTTCGGGTTTTCCATCGCCGCTAAAAGCTTGGAGGCCGAAATAATTGATTGCTCATCCAGACATCTCTGTATCAAATCCGTATCCAAACCAATTTATGTCGCGGACGTTTAGGCCATAATCCTTGGCTAAGCCATTCGACGTGAACCTTTTTTAGAGGTTTAGAGCCGCGACCGGTAAGGCGCCAATGTTTATAATTAAGAATAGTCGAAAACTCTCACTCTCAAAAGGCGCGTGAAGCCGATGAGCCACCTGTAAAGTGCAGGTGTGTTTCTGAGGTGCAATTTTTTTGCGACTATTGCCAGCTTGCCGGACAAATGTCCTCTGAACCGTTCACTAGACATTGAGAACGTCTTCCGCAACGCAGAGGCTGATTGCAAGCATGACTGATTACGACCGAAATGGAGCAATACCCTCGGTTGATTCCCAGATCTAAATGATGCCGCACCGTTGGTTATTATAGGGACATATGATGCCATTTCAGGTGATTTGAGTTGGTACCTAATGCGCTTTTTATCACGTCAACCTGTGTTGGGATGTGCGGGAAATGTCGGACGGGCTGTACAAAAAGCTCAAGATCTCGTCGAGAGATATTGGGGAAGTCGAAGAGTATCTGAGTGAGGCGTATGCTCCCGTCGCTGTCATGCCACTGGGCTCACACGACAACTACGGGGTCACCGGTCAACTGGCCGTAATCGATGAAGTATTCTTCGAATGGTCGGCGACCATAGGTTCGTATCGCGTTACTCCCATTGCGATGTTCGACGCTGTTCTGTTTAATTTCGCGAGCAAGGGAGCGACCGAATATGACTTCCGGGGTGAAAGGCTATCGATTGCGGCTAATCAGGTCATTGGCTACCGGCACGCCGATAGCGTGGATGTCCTTGATGGTAGCGAACATTCAACAGTCGTTATCTCAGACGCTCTATTATCAAGACGCATGTCGATATTGCTCGATCGGCCTGTGGTTCAGCCGATCGAATTTAGCAAACGCGCTCTGGATCATGGCAAACTCGAAGGGCTTCCGGCTCTTGTTCAAATGCTGAACGGTTCACCGTTACAAGGAATTGCCAGGTCATTGAATAAGCAGTCTCCGAGTATGGGTAATCTGATCGTTGACAGTTTTCTTCTAAACTATCCGAACAACTACACGCAAAAACTTGAGGCGCCTGTGCCCGTCATTGCTCCACGACAAGTCCGTCGAGCGATTGATTATATCCATGCGCACCCAGCGGCTAGAAGCTCTCCTGAACTCTTGGCGGGCCTGAGCGGGGTCAGTGTTCGTTCTTTGCAATATTCCTTTTTGAACTGCGTGGGACAAACAATAAGTGAGTATCAGCTTGCTCTGCGCCTTCAAAAAGCTCGCGACGAGATCGATCGGAATAAGGATCGGTCCGTAAAGGAGATTTCTCAGGCGTGGGGATTTGCAACCCAAAGTGCCTTCACCCAGAGCTTCAAAAAAGCATTTGGGGTCAGCCCATCTCAACACCGGAAGGGCGAACTTTAGGCGCTGGATCGTCCATGGCATTTATCCGCCTCGTTTTTCGGCGTGGCAATGGCGTTGCAGGATGTGTGACATCAGTCAAGCATAACCATCTGAGCCGCCACCTGCTCCTCGAACAACTTCGAGAAAGAGGTGATGGGTGCCGAAACGATTGCGCTTCTAGTAGCTCATTCAGATATTCAGGTGATGTTCATTCACGTTGAAACGCAAGGCGGTATGCATGGATCGAAGCTTGCCGGGTCATCCAGGGACAGATGGCCAACCAAGGGAGTGGAAGATGAAGCTCTCTGGCATCGATTGGGATCGCAATAGTCGCGATTACTCGCGACGTTTGAATTGTGACCTCGTCAATCGGTGGATGCGGACGGTCGCCGTCAATTTGTAAACGGGTTCTCGTATCATCCGGAATGAGGGTCTTAAGAGGCGTTGACCGTTAAGTCGGCCATCACCTCAAGGACGGTCAACTTGTGTGAATGCCCGTCACGGCCCTTCCACTCGATCTGCTGTCCGGGAGAAAGACCAAGAAGAGCAGCTCCAATCGGGGTCAGCACGCTGACCATTGAGCGTTCGATGTCGGCGAGGCCGGGGTAACAAAGAGTTACCGTCCTTCTGGCTCCGCCTTCCGTCAGGTAGGATACCGTCGATCCGACCGCCACTGCGTCTGCGGGGAACTGGTCATCCTCTACGACATCAGCACGCTCAAGTTCGATAAGCAACTTCTCGGCATCGTCGAGGTCGCGCCCCGGTGCCGCCAGTGCAAGAGCGGTCAGACGAGCGTGGTCAGTCTGCCGGACGATGATGGACGGCTTTGTGTAATCAGTGGTGTTCATTTCATATGCCTCGTACCGCGGCCGAATAGCTGCGTTTTAAAAAGACTGCTTGTGGAGGGTGAGGTCGCGCAATCCCGCAGGATCAAAGCCCGGGTTCAGACGCGCGACAGCAGTCTACGTCCCGGGCTAGTATCCTTCGACGGGATACTCTCGGCAGAGGCGAAATTTATGTGAATTGCCAATTTTCAACATGGTGCCCTAATCATGGCATGCCTGAGGGGGAAGTCAAGAAGCGCTCCGTGAGACGCTGCCCGGCGCTTTTGATCTCGGCAAGTGCCCTTGACTTCATGGCACCTTCCATAAATGCTAGGTTGATGTTGAACGAGAGCAAAAGACGCGCAGTGAGCGCTTTCAGGGTCTGCCCCATCGCAGGATCGTAACCGGGTCCGGCCACTGTCGCCTGCCGGATCCAGAGTGGCTACGTCAACACGTTCGCCTTACCATCTGCGGCAAGTCTCTCTTCAAACAAGTCAACGCCCTTCCTCTAGCGATGGGGTTGTTGCGCAGGTCACAATAAACATGTCTTCACTCAGCCAAACCATGCCCATAATCGGGGCAACAGACTTTCACACACTTAGCCGCCTGACGCTCGTGGCCCTGACCAATGATTTCGACGTCGGCCCCGACTTGAGTGAGAAGCTGGAAAACTCCTGGGTCTTGGCAGACGAACAGGTCTCGCTCGACACGGTCTGCCTAGGATCAACTGTCTCGTATGATGTAGAGGGGCAGCAACGCCAGGTTACCCTTGTTCTCCCGAATGAAGTGCTGGCAGACGCGGGCCGCTTGTCTGTATTGACGCCTGTTGGCGTGGCGCTCTTGGGCCTTAAGCCCGGGCAGCGCGGGGAGTGGAATTCTCGCGATGGACACAGAAATCAATTGACTGTCGTCCGGGTCGGCCGTGCCGGTTTACGACGAGCAGCCGCGGAAGCCTTCAGCCACCTCTGAACGCGATGATATCGACGCAAGAAAGGTCTGCAGGACCGGATGTCTGCGCTTGCTTGCGCACGTTCCTCCGCCCTTTGAACGCACCAACAACATCTGTTTCGTATGGTGCTTCAGATGTTTGGCCAACAAAAGTGGACCAAGGCTTCCCTTATCGCGGCAGCACAAGCTGTCCGGAGCAATCATGGAAAAAGACACACATTTTACTGGAATGCGGGGGCGGGCAGGTTTTGCGCAGGGACTTGGCTGGATGGCGCTGAGCATGGCGTCCTTCATAAGCATGGCTGTCGGGTCTCGCGAGCTCGCATCGACCTTGTCGATCAGACAGGTGCTGTTTTTCCGGGCTCTCGTCGGTCTCGGCGTAATTTTGCTGGTGGGACGGTCACTCCTGCCGCAGATCCTTCAGAAGAAACTGTTTCCAAGGCATCTCGCCCGAAACGTCGTTCACTTCACCGCCCAGTATTTCTGGACCATTGGCGTGGTCTCTCTCCCACTGGCCTCGGTCTTTGCACTCGAATTTACGATGCCGATCTGGGTCGCATTTTTCGCCTGGCTTTTTCTCAAGGAGCAGCTAACCGGGCCTCGGCTTCTCGCAACCCTTGGCGGTTTCATCGGTGTTCTGGTGATAGTGCGTCCAGGATTCGGCGTCATTGATCCGGCTGCTGGTTTAGTGCTGCTGGCGGCCGCCGGCTATGGGCTTTCCTTAATTCTCGTCAAGCAGCTCACGAAAGAATGCTCACCAGCAATCATCGTGGTCTGGATGATCCTCATTCAACTGCCGCTGGGACTGCTGGCCGCGTTGACGGACTGGAGGGACGTTAGCCTGTCCGATATTCCGTGGATGATGGTTGCCGGCGTTGGTGCCTTGAGTGCGCATTACTGCCAGGCACAGGCGCTTAAGCGCCTCGATGCATCTGTCATCATGCCTATCGACTTTTTGCGTGTACCCATGGCTGCGGTCGTCGGGTTCTACGCTTACGGAGAAGGCGTAGACGCCTGGGTCGTCATCGGCGGATGCATAATCCTGCTGTCGAACTTCCAGGCGATGATGTCCGAGCGAGTGAGGTCAAAGAACCCCGATGTCTGACGAGCCAAGGCAGTCACCCTCGCCGCAGTGATCAGGCTGCCTTGCCCATGCCGATCTTCCTTAAGCTATTAAAAAAACGGAGTATTTGATGGTTCACGTCGACGAAAAACTCGAACCCATTCTCAACGAAGTCTTGCGCCGAAACGCAGGAGAGTTCGAGTTCCACCAGGCCGTGCGCGAAGTCCTGGAGAGCCTTGGAAGAGTCATTGCTAAACATCCGCGTTATGCGGAAAACGCCCTCATCGAGCGGATTTGTGAACCGGAGAGGCAGATCATCTTTCGTGTGCCTTGGGTGGATGACAACGGTCAGGTCCAAATCAATCGCGGATTCCGCGTGCAGTTCAACTCTGCTTTGGGTCCCTATAAGGGCGGCATTCGGTTTCATCCCTCGGTCAACGTCGGTATCATCAAGTTCCTCGGATTCGAACAGACGTTCAAGAACGCCTTGACCGGTATGCCCATCGGGGGAGGGAAGGGCGGATCCGACTTCAATCCGCGCGGACGATCTGATGGCGAAATTATGCGCTTTTGTCAGTCGTTCATGACTGAGCTTCATAGACATATTGGCGAATACACCGATGTTCCCGCTGGCGACATCGGTGTCGGCGGTCGTGAGATTGGCTATATGTTTGGCCAGTACAAGAGGCTGACCAATCGATTTGAGGCGGGTGTCCTGACCGGGAAAGCCCTGTTCTATGGCGGTTCGCGCGCTCGCAAAGAAGCGACAGGTTATGGGGCGAGCTACTTTGTGCGCAGGATGCTGGCCTCCAAGGGAATGGACTTTTCAGAAAAGCGTGTGTCGGTTTCTGGTTCGGGCAACGTTGCAATTTATACAATGGAAAAAGTAAGCGAGTTCGGCGGGAAGATTGTCGCTTGCTCCGATTCAAACGGTTATGTCGTTGATGAAAGCGGGATTGATTTCGCCCTGGTCAAGGAGATCAAGGAGGTCCGCCGAGGACGCATCTCGGAATACGTGAAGCTCAAGAGGTCGGACGCTTGCTTTGTAGAGGGAGGATCAATCTGGGATGTCCCCTGTGACGTGGCTATGCCCTGTGCAACGCAGAACGAACTGACTGGTAAAGACGCAAAGACGCTCGTCAGAAACAACGTCATCGCGGTGGGAGAAGGTGCAAATATGCCGTCGACTCCCGAGGCTGTAAGGTTGTTTCAGGCGGCAGGCGTCATGTTCGCGCCTGGCAAGGCCGCTAATGCAGGAGGGGTCGCCACGTCTGCTTTGGAAATGCAACAGAACGCTTCCCGTGACAGCTGGACGTTTGAGCAAACGGAGGCGCGCCTCGCAGACATCATGAGTGCGATCCATGATGTCTGCGCGGAAACCGCCGAGGAATATGGCGCGCCGGGCGATTACGTCCTTGGTGCAAACATCGCCGGATTCGTTCGGGTGGCGGAAGCTATGGACGCGTTAGGGGTCATCTAGGCGATCACGAGCGGCGGCCCAGCTCGACTCATGCTGTACCGGAGGAACGCATCGGTGATGATTATTGGACCTCAAGCCAGACCGGAGCCGCTGCGCCTCAAAGCAGGAGCGTCACCCGATCGCACGCGTGCGATCGGGTCGTTCGCCAATTTAGTCGCTCCACTGGTCTTTGTTCTCTTTGTTGAGAACAAGGCGTTTTTCAGAGGTTACCACCTTGTTTCCTGCCCTGCTTGCCAAGACCAATTTTGGTCTTGATCATGCTACTCTGGCTGACGTAGCCGCTATCCTATGTGAGGACGAGGCCTGCCTTGCACCGATTGCTAACGCGGCTAACGAGACGACAGGCGAGCCACGGTGGATTGCTGTTGCTTTAATACATGCACTCTGGCGAAAGGCTGGAGTCGCCCCTCAGGTGATGTCCTCCGTTCTAAAAGCCTGGCCGGAGATAGTGGCATCGCTCGAAGCGGTTATGTGTTTCCGGGCGAATGCGGCCGCCGAAGAGAGCGATCCATTCATGTTCTATCAACCTGTCGCCGCCCACTCGATCCCCGTTGCTGGTCTCGATGAGTACATTGATCTGGTTGAGAACCGCTTCATTATTTGGAGGCGTCCCAGCATCGATCGGAAATCTCTGGGAAAAGCAATGTTCGCTGGACGCAGGTCGGACAATGATGCCGCTTATCTTGCCGCCTTAAGATCGCTGCAAGCTCGACCGACATACCAGACCACAGGGCTTGGCTTTACCGATGGAAGCACGTTCTTCCACAACGAGTGGGGACGCAACCTAGCTGAGCAGGCGCTCGAATCGTCAGTGCTGTGCAACGACCGGTCAGGTCTGTTGTTCGAGAACAGCTACGTCTGCAAAACCTCCATCAATGTCTCGATCGTCGTCCGCGCGTTCAAGCGAAAAGCTCTGGGTCTGACAGTAAGGCCATAAAGTGACGCAGAGCTTGTTGCCGCTGAGTGGATGTCACAAGGTTCGTTCACGTACGATTTGGCGCGAATGGTCCGACATCATTCCTATCGTGCGGCAAAAGGTCACCTTGCAGGCAACGCGATCCTTGCCCAGATAAGCATCATGAAAACGACCATGAAATCCCTATTTTTCAGGCTTATTGATCAGGCACGTTCCCTAACCCGGAGCTGGCAGCACTGAACCTTTAACGCCGCCATAGACCCAGCCGCTCCGGGAACCACGCAATTGAAAGTGCGGTTCGTTATGCGTCGCTCGCGCGACGTAGCCATGGAGCGTTTTAATGTCCCACCCTCGCCCCCTTCCAGTCTGCCCTGCCTGCAACCGTCAACTGCCGGGTGCCGCGGCCCGGTGCCCTTGGTGTGAAACCTCTGTTCCACTGAGAGCCTCACGCAAGCCTCATAGTTGCAAGCGCAACGAGTTCCGGCTGCCCTTTCGCTGGCTTGCGGAGACCGCAGGACAATGACACGCGCTACGACAGCAAGCCGGATCGTCTCGTCACCTGATGACAGAGGTCAGTTGCAGCAGGTCGGAGTACTTCCCTGGCGGATCGGGCGCGACGGCGAGCGCAAGGTGCTGCTTGTCACGGACCGTGAGCGCGAGCGCTGGATCGTGCCCAATGGCCCGCTCGTGAAAGCATGTCCGCCCCTCGTCATGGCCTCACGACATGCCTTCAAGGTGGCAGGAATTATTGGCGACATGTCCCCGGCTCCGGTATTGACATACAGATACATCAAGACCCTCAACGATGGGCCTCAGCTTGTCTGCTGTGTCACGATATTCGGTATGAACGTGCGTGGCACTTTGACCCACTGGCGCGAAAAAGCGCACCGAAAAAGACGATGGTTTTCTCCACTAGCGGCGGCAGACAGGCTGGATGATATCGCGCTTGCCGATTTTGTACGGAAGCTCGATGCCGAGCCGGGGTGTTGGCATGCCCGCCGTCACTCTGGCCGCCTGATACTGGGGTTGAGCGAGCGGCAAGGTTCTGGTGTCTGACATGCCGACGATGGAGCTAACGGGTTTCGCGCTCACCATGCGTTATATCTTTCCTATCCGAAGGGTTAGTGCCGGACGCTGATGGCCTGGCGCCAATAGTTGCGACCGCGACATTGGCGTCAGGTTTCTCGCAACCCGACACGAAAACTGCGGAGCAAATCTGGCCGCCTGTGCCATCGCATTGCCCGCATTCGGAAAGAAGCAGTCATGACTTTCAGATATATTCACAACCTTCCTATCAGCGGCCCCAACAAGTTGCCTCGTTTCAGGCGGTGGGCTGCCGAAAATATTCCCGGCATTGCCGTCTCTCTGCCGCCCCAGGTGCCGGTTAAGAGCGAAGCTCTAACGGTGCGATTGAAATCGGTTGAGGATCGCAACACGCTGATCGCGAAACTGGAGGGCGTCAGCCTCTAGTGATCTCGTGCCCCGCGGCGTACGGCTGATCCGGATCGAGCTGGTGGTGTTCTATGCCGCGCGGTTCTTGTCGGTCGAGCTATGCCTTACGCCGCGGGGGCGTCGACTTTGAATAAGAACCGAACGGCGCATTAACCGGCGAAGGGTGCCGTGGCCTCGCTCGCCCAGGGGCATCGAGATATCTCCACAGATCCAGTCCCACAATCGTGATGACCCGGCGGTCAACAGCGCAGGTGGGACTGGATACTCAACCTTGCGCAGGTGGCCAGCCGCCATCGCCAAACAGCGCGATGGCAAACGTCGTTATAACCATCCACGAGCCATGCCAGCCAGATTGCGGTCACAAGGTCCGATCGGCCTTACCCAACACCTGTCGCAGACCATCGATACTGAAAGGCTTGGATAATTGCTGCGCATCGGAAATACCCGAGGCTGTCTTGGCGTTGTCGTCACCGCTTGCGAAAACGATCCGCACGTTTGGCCAGCGTTCCCTTACATGCCTTGCAAGTTCGATCCCCGACATGCCGGGCAGACCGACATCTGTCAGCAACATGTCGATCCTGTTGGCCTCAAGGACGCTGAGGGCATCTTCCGCTGAGTTAGCCTCATGCACCGTGTGACCAAGCTCCTCTACCATGTCGACCGTCGACATCAGGATAAGCGGCTCATCCTCAACGATAAGGACATGCGGTTTTGCCGACACCATTGGGCGGCTATCACGCGGCTCCTGCTCGGGTGCAGGCGCGGGCTCCTGGCGCTCCATCCGTTGCAAGGCAATCCTGTGTTGCTGCGCGTTGTTCAGGACGTGGCGGACTTTGCGGGCCAGTGCCTCGCGCGTGTAGGGTTTGGATAGCAACTCGACACCAGCGTCCAACCGGCCGCCGTGGACGATCGAATTTTCGGTGTAGCCTGAGGTAAATAACACGGCCATGCCAGGGAACTGAGCCTTGGCCTTCCTCGCAAGATCTGTGCTGCGCAGCGGGCCCGGCATCACGACGTCCGTGAACAGCAGGTCGATCTGAACGCCACTGCTGACGACGGCGAATGCGGACTGTGCGTCTCTCGCTTGGAGGACGCGGTAACCAAGGTCCGTCAGCAGCGCCACCGATGTTTCTCTAACGCCGTCATCGTCTTCCACCACGAGAACAGTTTCAGTGCCACCCGTCACCGCAATGGCCTCTGGATCACTCAGGCTGTCTTCGACCTGCACCGTGCGCGGCATATAGAGTTTCATGGTCGTCCCATGCCCGACCTCGCTGTAGATTTTGAGGTGGCCGCCGGACTGCTTAAGAAAGCCGTAAACCATCGACAAACCGAGGCCGCTTCCCTTCCCGTCCGTTTTCGTGCTGAAGAACGGTTCCAGGACATGTTCGATGATATCTGGCGATATTCCTGACCCCGTATCGGTCACTGCAACGAGTACATATTGTCCGGGACGGACATCGTCGTGCGAACGGGCGTAATTGTCGTCGAGAACCGCATTTCCGGTCTCGATTGTCAATCGTCCGCGGCCTTCCATCGCGTCCCTCGAATTGATTGCCAGGTTAAGGATGGCGTTCTCCAGTTGACTCGGATCGATCAGCGTATTCCATAACCCGCCGGAGACAACGGTTTCGAGTTCTATCTCTTCGCCCAGTGCCCGGCGCAGCATATCGTCCATATTCTGGATGAGTTTTCGAACATTGACGACTTTGGGCTCGAGCGGCTGACGGCGGCCGAAGGCCAAAAGCTGCGATGCTAGCTTTGCGCCGCGGGCAACGCCGGCCAAGGCATTTTGCAGGCGTTGTTCTGCCCGCCTGTTGCCGTCGATATCTTTGGAGAGAAGCTGCAGGTTGCCGCTCACGACCTGGAGAAGATTGTTGAAGTCATGCGCCACGCCACCTGTGAGGTTACCCAGCGCTTCCATCTTTTGCGCCTGCCTCAACGCGATCTGTGCGGTTTCGCGCTCGACAGTTTCTTTCTCTAGCTTCAGAAGCGCAGTTCTCAGTTCAATAGTGCGCTGCTCGACTTTTTCCTCAAGGGTGTGGTTAAGGCTCTGAAGCTGATCCTCAGCACGCTTTTGGTCCGTAACATCGAAGCCATCAACGAAAATCCCGGTCACTGATCCGTTAAGGTCAAAAATTGGCTGGTAGATCAAATGTACGAAGCGCTGATCCGGCTGCTCCTTGCCATCCCGTTCAAGGAAAACAGGCACATAACGACCTATATACGGCGTGCCCGATCGAAAAACACCGTCGAGCAATTCGAAGAAGCCTTGCCCGGCAATCTCAGGCAGCGCCTCTCTGACGCTGAGGCCAAGGAGCTCGCGATGCCCGACAAGTTGATTATAGGCATCGTTGACCAGCTCGAACGTGTGTTCAGGCCCGCTGAGGATGCACATGAAACTTGGGGCTTGCTGGAACAGGGCGCGCATCCGATCTCGCTCCGCGGTCCGAAGTTCCACTTCTGAGGAGAGTTGACGATTGAGCTGCTCGAGTGCCAACGCTGCTTTTTCCCGGATCTCAGCAGCCTCCGCAAGCGCCGCTGCCCGTCGACGTTCTGTTTCGAACGCTTCGGCGCTCGCCAAGCGCGAGGTGATCTGGCCGGCAATCAATTTAAGGAAATCCAGGTAATCGTCGCTGACCGCCCGATGCGGATTGAGCCCGGTGATCATTACCCCCTTGGGTTGGTCGCTGGCTTGTCCGACCAAAGGAATGACCGCAGCCTGAGATGGCGCTCTTTGCCAGGGCCCCGACGGGATGACGTCTGTGGCCGACAACTGTATCAGATCCATGGCCTGTTCTTGCCAGGCGCGTTCAAGGTTCCAGATACCCACACCACGGTTTATTGTTACAGGCAATAAAGTGTCGTCTTCAGCTGTGCCGCAAACCCACCGGCGCATCGCATTGCCGTTCTCGTCAAAAACGTAAAGTGCGCAGAAGGGAAGATCCTGAGGGTTGTCGTTAAGCGCTTTGCGTGAAGCGTTGAAGACTTCGACCTCGGTGTCGGCCACGGCAAGGCCAGACGCCAGGGTGCGCATGGTTGCCAGGCGGCGTTCACTGATGACCCGCTCGGTTTCTTCCGTGACCGCGCAGAAGACGCCCTCGACCTTGCCATTGTCTCCGATCAGCGGACTGTAAGAGAAGGTATGATACGTTTCTTCCGGATACCCGTCGCGTTCGAGAAGCAAAAGCAGCGCGCGGTCCCAGGTTGCCTCTCCGCTTGAATAAACGGTTTCCAAGCGCCCTTTGATATCATTCCAGATTTCAGACCATAATATCTTTGTCGGCACAGCAAGCGCGTTGGGGTGCTTATTTCCCAAGGTCGGCCTATAGGCATCGTTATAGAAAAAGGCGATGTCTGGACCCCAGCCAAGCCACATTTCAAATTTTGAGGTGAGCAACAGCCGAATTGCGACCTTCAGCGCTTCGGGCCACTCGTCCGGACAACCAAGTGTACTATCCGCCCAGTCATGGCGCCGCATCATCTGCGCCATCTCTCCATCGCCAACAAATATGTCCCGATACCGGTCCGAAATTAATGCCATTCCACTTCCATCCCAATAAAGCACATCCTACGTAGAACATTGATAACGCTTCGCTGGCCAGCTAGTTCTAGATCGATACCAGCTTTTGTATGGGGTGGGAGACATTTGAAATTGAGTAAAGGCACATCACAACCTGAATGGAGTACAGCCGAGCTCAGGCGTGCTATCCAGTCGGCTGGGGTCGCGCTCTGGGCCTGGATCGTCGATGACGACACGTTTGTGATGGATGCCAAGGCTTACGAACTCTGGGACATTTGTGGCGAGGTAGACCTCACTTTTGAGCACCTTTCCGCCAAGGTGCATCCCGCCGACCGAGACCGCGTCAGGGCGGCGTTCGTCGCAACCCGCGCCATCGACGGCCCGTTTGAAATTGATTTCCGCATTCTCACGAACGCCTCCGACGTTCGTTGGATTTCCGCTCGGGGCCAAGGCAACGAGGGAGACGCTGCAACCGAAAAAATGACAGGCATCTTTCTTGACGTCACGGGCCGCAAGCAGGCGGAGGAAGGGCATGAACTCCTTGCCGGCGAGATGAGCCATCGCGTCAAGAATATTCTGGCTCTGGCCTCTGGATTAACAAATATCACCTCGCGGACGACCGAGACAAAAGAGGAAATGGCAAAGCAGTTGACTGAGCGACTGACGGCCCTCGGCAGGGCCCACGAACTGGTGCGCCCGCTCCCCGATGGCCAGGGGAGATCGGCATTGCTCGGTGACCTCTTTGCTGTGCTGCTTGCCCCTTACGACGACGTCGGAGCTTTTGCAGGTCGCATCCGCGTTGCTGTGCCGCGGATGGGATTAGGAGAAAAGGCCGCAACCAGCCTGGCACTCGTGATACACGAGTTGGCAACGAATTCGCTCAAATATGGTGCCTTGTCGAATAATGCGGGATTGCTCGACATATCCGGTTCTGTAATCGAAGACGAGGTCGAGATCGTCTGGAGCGAACACGGAGGCGACCCTGCTCAATCGCCCAGATCGTCAGACGGTTACGGCAGTAAGATGTTGCACAGGACAGTCTCTGGACAACTCGGTGGATCAATCGACTATAACTGGGGAGAGGGCGGCGTCGTTGTAACGCTAAGGATGAAAGAAAGCCATCTTTCTGGATAAATGATCGGGGACCGAGAGTTGGCCCTCAAGCACCCGGCGTGCCGAGACAAAAGCCGAAGTCCCGACCACCGACAGGCTGGGCGCCCTTGCGGGGAGGCATCGACGCGCGCTCCACCAAAACTGATGGAGCCTCACCGTTCTGCGGGACTGAATATGGGCAATCAGAGTGTCGCACGGTTGCGTAGTGACAACATGGACATCGGTATCCCTGTGTCTTTCGGCCATTTAAGTGGTGATGACGGCCATTCTCCTCAAGGCAGAGTTTGTCCAATAGCCTATCTCGGTGTCTTCGCTTTTGCGGTCGAATAGCGACAAACACAAACCATGCCGACGACCCACTACCCAGAGCGATGTCGTGCAACGGAGCACGTGTCTGCTCGCAGCTCCTGGGCGAATGACGGAGACGCTCCTTGAATGCATTTAAGAAATTTTGGCTTGGATTGAGGTCCGAGTGATCATCTCATCTATGCGTTGGAGCGGGTCAGTGGCTCGGGTCCCTTGAAGGCAGAGATCTTAGGCCCCTTTTAAACAGGCTTTAGCAAAAACCGTTCAATTTAAGGATTCGATACGCTTCGATTGAGCTTCGAAGTGCATCCTCAGAATTGCGGTCTCCGTCATTGGCGTCGGGATGGTGCATTTTGAGCCTCTCCTTATAGCGGCTCTTGATTTCTTGGGATGTCGCCTGGGAAGAAAGGCCGAGTGTTTCGAAAGCTTTGGCTTCCAGTACCTTGAGCTTTCTCTGTTGGGCGCCGATCCGGGTTTGCCCTTGTCGATCGGCTTTGCGAGCATTTAGCGTTTTTGCCGAGCCTGAACGAACTGAAGACGGTAACGGAGTTTCAGTCGCCGCGCTCACCCTCTTTCCCCAGGTCGGGCGCGCACCCGTCGTCGCTTCTTTTTGGTAACGGGCGACGTCGGCATTGGAGGGTGGTGTCGTAAAACTATAACCCTTGTTGTAGTCAGTCACATGCTCAAGGCAGAATAAGAGGTAAAGACCTTCTGCACCCGATCCCACCGGCGCGCGGTGAGTACCGCTCTTTTCACACCCGTCCCATTGGCATTTTGGGCCTGTGGCTTGGCTGGCCGATGGCGAGCGTTTGCGAGCGGATCGAAGACCTACGAATATTTTCGAATCATGCGTCATTGGAACTATATGGACGCGGAGGACCCCTAGGGCAACATCAGACATGTCCAATCTCGGGCAATACGTACAGGGCGCGACAGCCAACCTCACTGGGGGAAGCGCTGTTTTCTTGGCAAATTGGTCGTTTGGAAATGGCCAACATGGTGGAAAACATCTTACCGATCACACGCGGTTTCTTCTGAAGTCGATTATCGATTAAGGAGAGTTTGAGCCAACTGACGGTCCTGAAAACGCGCAAAGCCACTAGGTTCTTGCCCTTGACGGTTGAACCCAAGCCGATCGCTTTGGTTCTTCGTGGCCGAGAATCTATATCCAGGTTTCATCGCGATGCCAGCATGTTAGAAATATTCGCGTAAGGCCTTGCCGTCATCCGCGAAGATCTCGGTGCCGTTGACGAAGCTCGGTCGCGCGACCTTCGCAATCTCTTGCGGCTCGCAGTCGCCTAGGCCGTGGCAGAAGGCGCTGAGTAGCCGGCCGAATGTTCGGTTCTCCAGCGATGTTTTAATGACGTCGGGCTCGCCCGGCGTGCGTCGTGATAGCCTGTTGGTGACGTCGGGAGATAATGCCCCAGCCGCCGTGAGCGCCAGAATTTGCCGAAAACCGCAGATGATTAGAAGATTTTTGCTTTCCGGCTTTCCCTTTCTGTGTTTCTTATAATGCTTAAATAGAATTTTTAACGCTTATTAATTCAGAATTAACATGATGGAAGACCGAAAAACCGATGCAGTGTCTGTCAATGCGGGCGGCTTGCTGGCGCTGGAGGCGCGGCTTGCGCACGAGCTCGCCCTTCTAGAGCGACCAGCGAAGCCATGGGTGCCGCGCATGGAGATCGACGGTGGCGGAGTGCTGGATGTTGCAGTTATAGGTGCCGGGCTTTGTGGGCTCACCGCGCTTGCCGCCCTCTCATTTGTCGGGATCGATAATATCAGGGCCTTCGATAAGGCTTCGAGCGGCTTCGAGGGTCCCTGGGTAACGAGCGCGCGTATGGAGACATTGCGCACCCGCAAGGAACTCGCTGGTCCCGCGCTCGGCGTACCCTCCCTGACATTCCGCGCATGGTTCGAGGCGCAGTACGGCGCGCGCGCCTATGAGGAGATGGTGCTCATACCGCGTGAAGACTGGATGGCCTACATGGTCTGGTATCGCAATGTACTGGCGCTGCCCGTGAGCAACGATACCGAACTTTCCGGTCTCATTCTGCGCGAGGATGGCCTGCTTGATCTCGAGTTACAGGGGCCGGAAGGTGCGAGCAGAGTTCTGGCGCGCCGGGTGATCCTGGCGACAGGGCTTGATGGCCTCGGTGCGCCGCGACTGCCAGATGTAGCGAAAGCGGTTCCTGCAAGCTTCGTGCGCCACAGCGGCGATATATTCGACGTGAGCGCGTTACGGGGCAAGCGGGTCGCCGTGGTCGGAGCCGGAGCTTCGGCAATGGACAATGCGGCCGCAGCACTTGAGGCGGGGGCTGACCGCGTCGACCTTTTCATTCGCAAGCCGGATATTCCGCGTGTGGAGAAATTCGGCGGCATCGCAAGCCTCGGCATGTCCCACGGTTATATCGGCCTGCCCGATGCTGACCGCTGGGCCTTCATGGTCGAGGCGGAGCGGACGCAGATTCCGCCGCCACGCCACAGCATCCTGAGGGTCTCGCGGCATGGCAATGCGCTCTTCCATCTTGGCAGTCCCGTTATCAGCATCACAGAAGTGGGCGAGGCGGTGGAAATAGAGACTCCGAAGGGGCGCTATCCGGCCGACCTCATCATTTTCGCCACTGGCTTTGATGTCGATTTCGCCCGACGGCCGGAATTTGCGGCCTTAAGCGGCAGTGTCCTGCTCTGGCGCGACGCCTACCAGCCGCCCGCGGAGCAGAGCAACGATGCGCTGGGATCCTATCCCTATCTCGGGCCGGCCTTCGAATTTCTGCCGAAGCCGGATCTGCCTGCGACGGAGGCGGAAACGATTTCCCGTATCCATTGCTTTGCCTATCCGGCTGTTCCCTCCCACGGGAAAATCACCAGCGGCATTCCTGCGGTCAGTCAGGGGGCGGAGCGTCTGGCGCAGGGCATTGCCCGCTCGCTGTTCGTCGAAGACCGCGCCCGTCATTTCGAGACTTTCATGAACCACGACGCCGCTGAAATCACCGGCGAGGAATGGCGCGACGCGGACGCGCGGGACAAGACCAAGGAGCATGCCAATGGCTGAACCGGCACTGAAACTGGAAATATTTTACGGCATTTCATCGCCGTGGGCCTATTTCGGTGCGCCACGGGCGGTCGAAGTCGCGCGCTCGCATGGAGCCGAGATTGTGCTGCGCCCGATCCGCATCATCGAGGCCAATGGCGGCATTCCACTGCGCAGCCGCCCTGATGCCCGGCAGAGCTACCATGCCGTGGAACTGGACCGGTGGCGCCGTCATCTCGATATGCCGCTCAATCTCACGCCGAAATTTTACCCCTGCGCCACCATTGAACGCGCAGCGCAACTCGTCATTGCCGCACAGAAGGCCGGGCTGGACGCGATCAGCCTTTCCTTCGCCATCCAGCGCGCATTGTGGAGCGAAGACCGCGACATTGCCGATCTCGATACGCTCCGTGCCATTGCGCAAGCGGTTCTCGGTCCCGAAGCTGTGGCGCTGGTGCGCGATCCGCAGCCGGAAGACATCGTGGCGGAATGGAACGGAAATCTCGCTGAGGCCGAGCGCCTCGGAATTTTCGGAACACCGACCTATGTGGTGAACGGAGAGCTGTTCTGGGGGCAGGACCGCCTGGAATTCGCAAGCCGCGCCCTTGGTGCCCTGAAGCAGCAAATTTCGCAATCCGCAGTGAGGACATCCGCATGACCGATGCCGCAAAACTCCACAATCAGGCCATCGTCATCGACGGCCTGCAGACCTGCCAGTGGAACAGGTCGATATTCGAGGACATGCGCGCGGGCGGCCTGACCGCCGTCAACGTCTCGAGCGTGATCTGGGAAAATTTCCGCGAGGGCATCGGTTATGTCAGCGAATGGAAGCGTTTCCTGCGGGAAAATGACGACCTGATCCGCCCGGTGCGCACGGTGGCCGATATTCACGTGGCCAAGGCGGAAAACAAAACGGGTATCATCATAGGCTGGCAGAACACCTCGCCGCTTGAGGACAAGCTGGATTATGTCGAGATTTTCAAGGATCTCGGCGTCGGCATCATGCAGCTGACCTACAATACCCAGAACTATTCCGGTGCAGGTTATCTGGAAGAAAACGACAGCGGCCTGACGGGCTTCGGCCGTGAGGTACTTGGGGAGATGAACCGCGTCGGCGTGCTCTGTGATCTGAGCCACGTCGGCGACAGAACTACGGCGGATGTCATCGCCCGCTCGAAGGCGCCGGTCTGTATCTCGCATGTGTTGCCGCGTGCGCTGCGCGACGTGAAACGCAACAAGCCGGACGAACTGCTCAAAGCCTGCGCGGAGAAGGGCGGCATCATCGGCATCAGCCTTTTTGCGCCGGGTCTTGCTGCCGGAAACGATGCGACGGTCGAGGATTATCTCGATGCCATGGCCTATGTCATCGATCTCGTCGGCGAAGATCACGTCGGCATCGGCACGGATTTCTCGCAGGAGCGGCCGCGTCCCGGCCCCTGGCAGCTCTGGGCCAACCGCGACAAGGGCACGGCCCGCACGCTGACGGAATTCGCGACGGTCAAGATTTCCAAGCCGAAGGGCATCGAGCGCATTGGTGAGGTTCCCAATATCACCGCCCGCATGCTGGCGCGCGGCTGGAGCGAAACGCTCGTTCTGAAACTTCTCGGACAAAATTGGCTGCGCGTGCTCGATGCCGCGTGGCGGCCCGCAATCTGACAACACCAAATCAAATGGAGGCAACTGAAATGAAAAATGTTCTCAAGCGCCGCAAGGCCGCTCTCGTCGTCGGCATCGTTGCCGCCGGGATCGCCTCGCTCTCGGGAACCGTCTTCGCGCAGGATGCGACGAAGGGTACCGTCAACATCGTCGGTTTTTCCGGGGTCTTTGCGGATAACTATCAGAAATTCATCATCGACGCCTTCAAGGCCCAGCATCCCGGCATCGAGGTGAACTATCAGCAGAGCAAGAATTCGGCCGAAACGCTGGCGTTGCTCACCCTTCAGCGCGCCGAGCCGAAGGTCGACGTCGCCCTGATCGATGTTTCGGTCGCCATCAAGGCGAACAAGGAAGAATTGTTCACCAAACTCGATGCCGCCAAGGTGCCGAACCTTGCCGAGCAACCGGAATGGGCGCGCATCGATGGGGACCGCTCCGTCGCCTTCTCGCAGGACAATCTTGCCATCCTCTACAATACCGACGCGGTGAAGGAACCGCCGATAAGCTGGACCGATCTTGCCGACCCGAAATACAAGGGAAAGATCGCCGCCAAGCTTTCCGATACGCGCGGCGTCATTCTGCTGCCGATCCTCACCAAGCTGAAGGGTGGCGACTACAAGACCTCCGTCGATCCGGCCATCGATTTCCTGAAGCAGGTTGCGCCGAGCGTTTCGACTTTCGAACCGGCTCCGGACTGCTATGCCGTGGTGCAGAGCGGCGAGGTCGATCTTTCCATCTGCTGGAATGGCCGCGCGCAATATCTGCATGACACGCAGGGCGGGAAAATCGGCGTGGCCTTGCCGAAGGAAGGCTCCATCGGCCAGACGAACACGATCGGTCTGGTCGAAGGTTCCGCCAATAAGGAGGCCGCCGAACTCTTCGTGAATTATGCCCTGAGCGCCGAGGCGCAGGCGACATTTGCCGAAAAGAGCTTCTACGGTCCGGTCAACAGCAAGGTCTCGCTGAGCGAGCCGGTTGCTGCCCGCATCTACGGCAGCAAGGAAGCCCAGGCCGCGCAGTCCTCGCTGGACTGGAGCTTCGTAGCGGACAAATATTCCGCATGGATACAGCGGATCAACCGCGAGGTCATCGCAGCGAATTGAGACAGGAAGCAGAGGACGCCATGGCCGATCATCATGTCGAGATCGACAATCTCGTGAAGACCTATCCGGGCGCCCTCAAGCCCTCCGTGGATCATGTCAGCTTTTCCCTGCCACGCGGGGAAATGCTGGCGTTGCTGGGCCCATCCGGCTGCGGCAAGACGACGATCCTGCGCATGATTGCAGGACTTATCCCGGTAACCTCAGGCGAAATCCGTCTGGATGGCCGGGATATCTCCGCAACCCCCGTCCATAAGCGCAATATGGGCATGGTTTTCCAGGCCTATGCCCTGTTCCCGCATATGAACGTTTCCGAAAACATTGCCTTCGGGCTGGAAATGCGCGGCACCCCAAAGTCAGAGCGCAAGGAGCGGGTGGTAAGGGCGCTCGATCTGGTCAAACTCTCCGGTCTTGGCGAAAGACGCGTCTCCCAGCTTTCCGGCGGTCAGCAGCAACGCGCGGCAATCGCCCGCTCGCTCGTCATCGAACCCGCGCTGCTGCTGTTTGACGAGCCGCTTTCCAATCTCGATGCGAAACTGCGTGACGAGATGCGCGATGAAATCCGCGACATCCAGAACCGCACCGGTGTTACCAGCATTTTCGTGACGCATGATCAGGACGAAGCCCTTTCGATGGCCGACCGGCTCGCTGTCATGTCAGAAGGCCGACTCGAGCAGATCGGTACGCCACGCGAGATTTTCGACCGGCCGAAAACGGATTTCGTCGCGTCCTTCATTGGGGGCGGCTCGTTCCTTGCAGGCACCGTCGTGGCCCCGGGCCGTGCGGAAATTCCGGGGCTCGGTATCCTGCATTTTTCGGGTGCCATACCGGTCGGGCAAAAGGCGCGGTTTCTGGTGCGGCCGCATCGCTTCGTGCTGGGCGAGGGTGTCAACGTCTTTTCCGGCATTGTCGAACATGTCACCTATCGTGGGCAGATGCTGACGCTCGGCGTGCGTGCGGGCGACTATCGCCTGCAGGCCGATTTGCCCACTCACGCTGCCTCACTGCCGGCCAAGGGCGAGCGCGTGATGCTCTCCGTTGCACCTGAGGATGTGACGCTGATCGGGGAGGCGGCCTGATGGCGGCGGCGAGCCATTCCGCCGGTGGTGGCGCATCACACCGCGGCATCCTGATCCTTCTGCTTTTGCCAGGCCTCATCGCGCTGCTGACGACCTTCCTGCTGCCACTCATCTGGCTAGTACGTGCGTCGTTCGCCTCCTCGGCCATGGCCGCACTTCGCGGTGGTGACTGGACGCTCGAATCCTACAGAACCGTGCTGTTCGACCCGTTTTACTGGAAGATCGCCTGGAACACGCTTTATCTCGGCGTGAATGTCGCGGTTCTGGCGGTTATTCTCTCCTATCCCATCGCGCTGTTCCTTGCCCGCACCCAAAGCCGCTGGCGCGGGGTGCTGACAGCGCTTGCTGTTGCGCCACTTCTCACCTCCTCGGTGGTGCGTACCTATGGCTGGATGGTCATTCTGGGGGACCGGGGCGTGATCAACACCGCGCTGCAATCGTCCGGCCTGACGGATGGCGTCATCCGGCTGACCAACAATTATTTCGGTGCGACCGTCGCATTGGTTGAAATCCTGATGCCCTATGCAATCCTTGCGATGCTGAGCGGGTTTGGCCGGCTGAACACGCAGTTCGAGGAGGCCGCAGCGATGCTGGGGGCAAACCGTTTGCGCGTGTTTACCCGCATCGTGTTGCCGCTTTCGCTGCCCGGCGTTTTGACTGCAGCACTTCTGGTCTTCGTGCTGGCCATCTCGTCCTTTGTCACGCCGCGCCTGATGGGCGGCGGCCGTGTCTTCGTCATCGGCACGGAGGTCTATAACGAAGCGACGGTGACGCTGAACTGGCCACTGGCTGCCGCACTTTCGGTGTTGTTGCTTATCCTGTTCGGCAGCGTGATAGTGATTTACCAGCGCGCCATGCGCGCGCTTGAGACGTGAGGCCGGCCATGGACGCGAAATTCGGACGCTTCGCCCACGCACTTCTGCTGACCCTGCTTTACCTGTTTCTTCTGGCGCCGATCATCGTCGTCCTGATCATTTCCTTCGATACGCGCCAATATCTGGCGTTTCCGCCGGAAAGCTTCTCCTTCGGTTCTTACGCCAAGGTTTTCGCCAATGCCAAGTTCATCAGCGCCTTCTGGCGAAGCCTTGGCATCGGCCTGCTCGTCGGTTTCGTGTCGATTTTCGCGGGGCTGCTTCTGTCGCTGGCGCTGTCGCGGCACGAATTCCGCGGCAAGGGCGCGGTCAATTTCCTGATCCTTGCACCGTTCCTCGTGCCGCATATCGTGCTTGCCGTTGGCGTAATGCTGGTGCTCGGGCCGCTCGGCCTGCTCGACAGCTATACCGGCATCTTTCTTGCGCATCTCGGCATCACCACGCCCTATACGGTGCGCACCATCACCATGAGCCTGATGACCGTAGATCGCCGTGTCGAGGAGGCGGCGCGCGTTCATGGTGCATCGCCCGCCATGGTGTTGTGGCGCATCACCCTGCCGCTGGTCCGGCCAGGTCTCATAGCCGGTGCGGTCATCGCCTTCCTGATTTCGTTCGATGAGGCGACCATCTCGCTCTTCATCGTCTCGGTCAAATCCTCGACGCTGCCGACGGAAATCTATCATTATCTGGAATATTCCACCGATCCGCAGATCGCCGCACTATCCGTTATCCTCATCCTTATCTCGGTCGGTGTGGTCGTGGCGGTCGAGCGGCTGGTCGGACTGCGTCGGGTGTTGTGACATGACCATCGTGAAAGTGGCAGCCGGTACGTTGCAAGGTATCAGGGAAAACGGAATTCACGCCTTTCTCGGTGTGCCTTACGCCGCGCCGGTAAAGCCGGAACGGCGTTTCGACGCGCCGCAGCCGGTCTCACCGTGGCAGGGCGTGCGCGATGCCACCCAGCTTGGTCCCGTCTGCCCGCAAATTCCAACCTATGGTCCGGTCGGTGCCGCCGCGACCTCTAAACTTGCCTTTGGCGAGGATTTCCTGACCGTCAACATCCGCACGCCTGATACGGCAGGGCGAGCGCCCGTGCTGTTCTGGATCCATGGTGGCGGCTACGCGGTCGGTTCGGCCAATGAACCGGTGCTGCAGAGCGGTGCGTTCGCGGCGAGCGGCATCGTTGAGATCACGGTCAATTATCGCCTGGGCGCGCTCGGTTTCCTCCATCTTGAAGGCAGGCCCGACAATCGCGGTCTGCTCGATCTTGTCGCCGCACTCGAATGGGTGCGCGATAATATCGCCGCCTTCGGTGGCGACCCGGACCAGGTGACGCTGGCCGGGCGTTCGGCCGGTGGCTTTGCAGTCGCGGCGCTGATGGCCATGCCGGACGCGCAGGGACTTTTCCACCGGGCCATGCCACAGAGCGGTTCAAGCACCGGTGTCGCCTCGATGGACGATGCCGAAAGGCTGACCCGACGGTTTCTGGCGGCCGCAAATGCCGATGAGGCTTCGCTCGCAGCCCTGCCGATGAACCGGTTGCTTGAAATCCAGCGTGATCTTTGCAACCAGTCCTATGAGGAGCATGATTTCGCCCGTGACGGGGACGCCTCGATGCTTGGCGTTCCCTTCGTTCCGGTCATCGAAGGGGCAAGTCTGCCGAAACATCCGGAAACTGCCGCGCGCGAAGGCCGCACCGCCGCCGTGCCAATGATGATCGGCTGCACAACTGGCGAACATGTGACCCACGCAATCGTGCAGCCTAAGATGGACTTCGCACTTTGCGCCGGGCTGCTGCATGAGCGCGTTCTTCCGCGTGGCCTCGCCGGCTCCGATATTGTTAAGCGCTATCGCATGGCTCTGCCCAACCACAGCCCGCGCGGCATTTGGCGCGCGATTGCTGGCGATCTCGTCTTTCAGCTCCCAGCCATACGTTTCGCGAGGCTGCATGCCCGTTTCAATCCGGTCTATAAATATCTCTACGGTTCGCTGGAGGCCGATGAGCTGGGTGCGCCACACGGCGCCGAAGTCGGTTCCGTCTGGTATCGTGATGGTTCGAATGACCGCGAATTGCCCGAGCGCCAGCGCGTGGCGGATCCGGACTTCGCAAGAGCGATACATGATCTGTGGGCCTCATTCATAAAGGACGAACGTCCCCGCGCCCCAAACGGTGAGTGGCCGCTCTATCATGCTGACAAACCAGTGGTTCTGCGTGCAGGCCCGGCCGGTTTTGAATTTACTGCCGACCCCTTCGACGGGCGCGAGGCGCTTTGGCTGCCAGCTGGCCATGACGATCGCGGACCGGTATAGCGCTTGGGTACGACGAGGCAAAAACACAGGTCCTGGGCGGAGTGAAAAATGGCGTCTGACTATCTTGATACGCGGCAGCTAGAAGCTTTCGTGGCGGTGGTTTCAATCGGCAGCATCACCGGTGCAGCGAAGGCCTTGGGCAAGTCTCAACCCGTCGTGACACGCCTCATTCAGGATCTGGAGGGCGAAATCGGTTTTGCGCTGCTGCATCGCAATGGTCCCCGTATCACCCCCACAGAAAAAGGAGTGGCCTTTTTCGCCCAAGCGGAGTTGTTCCTCGGCGGCCTCAGGACGATTAGCGAAAGTGCGAGGCGCATTCACGCCGCACGGCGCACGGCCATCGAGGTCGCGTCCATTCCGGCGATTGCTGCAAGCCTCCTGCCAAGGGCGCTCGCGGCCCTGCCGGCGGACCGGTTTCCCGATCATGTGCATCTCCAGAGCATTTCTTCGGAAAATGTCGTGCAGGCGGTGATGGCGGGCACCGCGGATCTCGGCGCCGTCAGCCTTCCGCTAGACAATCCCGGCGTCGATATTCACTGGCTGGGGGAGGTGCCGTGCGTGGCCGTGCTCGCGGAAGATCATCCGCTCGCTCGGAAGGCGGTCATCTCCGCCGCAGACCTTGCCGGAAACCGGCTTATCGCTTCGGCAAACCCCTTCCGCCTACGTATGCGGATTAATGATGTGCTTTCCAGTCTCGGTGTCGACCCTTCTTCCGTCATCGATAGCAATGCGACCTACGTTTCCCTGTCGCTGGCGCGCATGGGTCTCGGTGTCGCAATCGTCGAGTCGATTACTCTCTGGGGTTTGCCTGTAGAGGGTGTTCGCGTCATACCGCTGTCTTTTCATATCCCGTTCCAGTGGGGCTTCGTGACGGCTGCCGGTCGGCCGGTCATTTTCGAGGTGGAACAACTGGTGGCAACGGCACGACGGCTGGTAGCCGATATTCCTCAAGCGATTATCTACGACAGAATATCGCAGATTCAGTCTTTCGATTGACTTGTACATCTTACTTGCCAGACCCTGCCAAAGGCGACACTGCCGGGAAAAGGCAGCGCCGGCAAAGGATGTAGGCGGCGGCTTTCGTTTTCAGCTCAGCTTGTCGAGGATCTTACACAGCCTGATCATTCTGGCCTCCTTAAAGCCTGTTCCGACGTGGGCGAGCTCATTACTACAAAAGGCCGCAGGGGCCAGAGAGCTAAAACCGCCGGGCGACGCGTCGATACCGAGGCCGCCCGTGACAAGCTGCAAAGGATATCGGAAGGCACCGCCAACCAGTTCGCAATGGAGAAGGCCATCGCTTCAGGCGATGGGCGCCTCATGCGCAAGGCCAAGCTGGCGGCCAATACTGCCCGGCTCAAACGGCTCCGAGCCGCCTACGAGGACGACCAATATACGGTTCCGTCGCCAGATGCACGATGCCGAAGCCGCGGGCAATCAAAGCTCGACCGGTGGCAGATCTGGACGACGAGACCCTCGCGGCGGCTGCATAGCTGCATTGCACAATAAATGTTTTCCTGATGGTCAAAAATCAGGCATAACGCCTTCAGCTGATGCAGATGACGGTCACCTCCCAGTTCCGTCGCAGCAGCTGTTCCCCTCTGGAGGTTTTAGATCTCCACACTTCATGGGCCGCGGTCTCCGCAGGCCCATTTTTTTATTCTTCGTTCGACGATTCTGAGGGATTTATACCGAGGCGGCTTTAGCGCAGGTCCCGCCGCTCGGCAGCTTGAAGAGCGATCATATCAAGGTACCTTTCTCGCATGGCTTTCATGTCGAATTCTCCGCGGGACCATTGCTCCAGCAAAGCAACGAAGACAGGATCCTTGTCGATCGGCATATCACGCGCTGCCGCGCGAGCAATAGCACGCTGCGCGATCGCCCTGCGGGTTTCGGGGTCTGTGCTCATGTTGCCTCGCCTGATATTCAGATGGACGGGAAGATCTAACAGGGAGTAGTCCAGATCGCGACTTCAAATTGCTCTTCCTCAAAAAATATCTGAGCATTACCGCTGAAATTGCAGCGGCGTTGGATATTGTCCCCGGGATACAAAAAGAAGGTTGCTCCCCTCACGGATTGAGCGCCTTTTTCGTATCGGCGGCGCCCGCAAACATAGTCCTGCGCCTTGACCGGAACTGGTGCTTTCCCGCCGCATTTGGCATGTTTTCCAACCCAGTCGCTTGCCACCAAATTGCGGAAGCCGCGGATATTCCACTTCTCGTACCGGTCCTCAATAATTCCGAAAGGGGGGCCGTGCGCCAATCCGTGCTCGGGGTTTATCCAAACGGCTATACGGCGAAGTCGAACGCTATGCCGCTCGTCTCGCTGTCACCTTCACTGGATTTCACGAGCGTCGTCTCAGCGAGCCGCGCCTGGACGGCCAAGGTCGCTGGTCGCGATGCTGTAAGTACTCGCGGTACCAGCCCCTCAGCGCATTCTTTGTGGGATAACCCTGCTGGCGAATGGTCCCGTTAAGTCGCTTGCCAAGCCTGATGTAAAGCTCAACGGCTCGAAGTCTGTCTGCGTAGGAATACATGAACCACCTCTTTGGTGGTCCAAGTTTTCATCCGCACCCCCAACGGGTCAAATCCTGCTGAAACTCAGTACTCTTGAATTTTAGCATCGTTCTTGGTAATTTGATATCAAAGAGATCATTTTTTCAAGGATGATATCAATGCCGGCGGTCACCATTCGTAACCTTTCTGAAGAAACACATCGCGCTCTGAGGGTGCGAGCGGCTCGTCATGGCCGGAGCACGGAGGCCGAGATTCGTGCCATTATTGAAGCGGCTGTTCGTCCTCCGGAACGTATTCAGCTCGGGTCCTTGCTAGCGGCCATTGGTCGCGACGCCGAGCTTTCCGACAGCGACGTTGAAGCTCTTCAGACAAGTCGCGACAAGACACCTGCTAAGCCGATGACCTTCGAATGATCTTGCTTGACACCAACGTCATATCCGAACCTTGGAAACCGGTTCCGGACGAGGCGGTGATTGCCTGGTTGGACGCCCAAGCTGTCGAAACGCTGTTCATCTCCGCAATAACGATTGCGGAACTTCGCTTCGGAATAGCTGCTATGCCTTCAGGCAGACGGCAAACTATCCTCCGCGACCGTCTCGAGGGCGAGGTGCTGCCACACTTTTCCGGCCGCATCCTGTCCTTCGATCTGACTACTTCTCAGTTCTACTCTGAACTGATGGCACTCGCTCGAGCGTCTGGGAAAGCAATCGGCACGGCCGATGGCTACATTGCAGCCACAGCGGCAGCAAATGGCCTCACGATCTCAACTCGCGATACAAGCCCTTTCGAGGCTGCCGGGGTGAAAGTGATCAACCCCTGGTCCAGATAACCACAATGGTTATCTGGGCGTGACGCAAGGCATTGTTTGTTCATCGAAACCGAGCTGGTTATGCGCATAATTCAACAGATGGGTTGGGTGCCATCATCGGCATCGTAGCGTATTTCCACAGTCGGGAATGAGGCTTCTGTCATTGCCAACTGGCAAGCAGAACTTCAAGTGTTGCACGATCCTCGTCGTCCAGACGGGCGAGTCCTGGTGCTCGAACTGGGCCAACCGCAAGGCCCTGTATCTGCATCGCTTCCTTTACCACAGTCACATTGGCGCCGTTCCGGTATCGTGTCCGCAGCCGTTCGAACAACTCGATCTTTTCAACGATCTTACGTGCGGCCGAGAAATTGCCGGCCGTCAGTGCATCATGAACTTGTAGGGAAAATTGCGGTGCGACATTGACGAGACCGGATGTGAAACCGCGGGCTCCGACGGCGCAGAAGGCGGGAGCCCAGCTTTCTGCCAGTCCACACACGTAAAGTGAGCCGTCAGGATCGGAAGCGGCGATCGCACGCGACAGAAGCATAATATCGGTCGTCGCGAACTTTATGCCTGCGACATTCGGATGGCTCGATAGTCTGACCATGTCGTTGACCGAGAACCCGTCGGCGCGGACATAGGCTACGAGAGGCAATTCGCTGTCTTCAGCCAGGCCGATAAAATAGTCGATCTGTGATTGCGGCGCTGCGAACGGGTCAACCGGTTGGTGGGACATGACCGCAGACGCGCCCATCTCCCTGGCCCGACGCGCCATGGACAGGGCCTCCCGCTGCGAGCGTCCAATCGCTGCAGTAACGGGGGCTTGCCCGTTCACCCCTTCGATCGCAGCTTCGTAGACCTTGAAAATTTCAGCGGGCGTCAACGCGTAAAACTCGCCGGTATTGCCCGCAGCAACGATATTGTGGATGCCCGCCTTTGCTACACGGGCATAGGCTTCGATGGTGACAGCTATATCGACTTCCCCGTCTGTCTCGTAAGCCGTTACGGGGACGCCGGAAATACCGTGCAGAGCCTGGCGGAAATCGAATGTCGTCATCAACTGGTTTCCTTAAAAATCAAAGGGCATCTTCAGATAGAAAATTTGTGAACGGCTACGCCCGCGACAGGCACATCAAACGCAACAAGCGTACCTGGGGTGGTTGTTCCGTTCGTCTCGGTCACAAGACTCGTCAGATAGATCGTTTTGAGGTCCGGGCCGCCGAAACATGGCATGGTCGGCCCTTTGAACGGCAACCTGTATATCTCGAACAGTTCGCCCTCCGGCGAAAAGCGGTTGAGACGCCCGGCCTGAACGCCGGCGCTCCAGTAACTGCCTTCGCAATCGGTCGCCGCGCCATCAGGCCTGCCTTCGTCGGGTGCGAAATCGTGCAGGCGCTCGGCTGGACCGAGCCTGCCCGTCGCGACATCGAAATCGAACGCCTGATACATCAGACCGCTGCTGTCAGAATGATACATGCGCGTTCCGTCCAGATTCCAGGCAAGCCCGTTCGATGTGAACATATCGCCATTGATGACAAGCTCGACGCCGCCATCCGGCGCGATACGATAGAGGCGGGCATTTCCTGTCTGCACGGCAGCCTCGTCGCGGGTTCCCACCCAGAAATGGCCATCGGGGCCGACCTTGCCGTCGTTGAGACGGCTGTCTGCTCGTCCTTCGTCCGGATCGCACAGCAGTTCGAGCGCGCCGTTTGCGGGGTCTAGAAGGTGCACGCCCGTCTTGAGGCCCGCCACAACAAGGCCATTGTCGCAAAGACCGAGGCAACCCACCTGGGCGGGCATTTCGTATCTGTCGAGTTTGCCGCCCGGATGCAGGCAGAAAATGGCGGGGGCGAGAATGTCGACGAACCACAGATTCCCGGTACGCTCATCCCATGCCGGTGATTCGCCGACCTTCAACGGCGTGTCGATGAGAGAGCGGAGTTTCGGCTCTATGATGCGTGGCTGGATCACTGATTATTTTCCCTTGCCCTGTATGGCTCGCCTTTTGAAATGTGAAAAAACGGTTCTAGCTGCCGACGCCCTGAAACATGCGGGCACGGGCCTTTAGGATGTGATCTTTCATTGCGTCATGCGCGGCCTGTTCCTGGCGCGCAAAAATCGCTTCCACGATTGCCGTATGTTCGTTCTGTACCTCGCGCACATGTTGCGGCGTACGCTTGAGGCTGAGGCTGCGTGTCACCGACTGGCCGATCGCGAAATGCGGCTTGAACCAGATCCGCACGGTGATGTGGAACTGGTTATGGCTCGCTTTCGCAATGGCTTCGTGCAGGGCAAAGTCCTCCTCCGCGCCAAGATCGTTGCGCGCAAGACACTGTTCCAGCGCGGTAATGGCCTGTTCGATGCGGGCTTTGTCGGCCGCCTGCCAACTGCGTGCTGCAAGTTCGGCGGCTGCAGACTCAAGGCCGGACCGGAACTCGAAGAAACGCTGCACATCGGCAAGCGAGCCGACAGGAACCTGCTGCAACACGGATGAATCCGGTTGCTGGCGCACATAGGAGCCGGAACCTTTCTGCGAAACGATAAGCCCGTCGTTGCGCAGCCGCTCCAGCGCTTCGCGCACCACAGGCCGGGAAGCCCCGAACAGGGAAGCCAGATTTTGCTCCGACGGCAACCGCTCGTTCACGGGAAACCGACCATCAGAAATCATTCCGATGATCTTTTCGTAGATGATGTCGCTCAAGCGAGTCTCGCCTCGAGCGGCGGCGGATGCGGTTTGATTGTCCATCAGCAGCCCTTCCGTTGCAAATCGCTGAAGTTAATGGGTTTCCTGCATTTCAATCGCAACAGAAATACCGGGGTTTTCGTGAACGTGGTTACTGTCGCGCCGGTTCTTTCCTCAAACCTGATCCTGAAGACAGGTCTACGAATAAAAAATATGTAAAAATCTGTCAATACTTGTAATCATCTGAAAACGCCCATATGGTCTGCCCTGCCGGTGGAGGATCGGTGTGCTGGCTGGCCGGGAGGCTGTTGCGGTTCGGTGAAAGCTGTCTCGCTGCCGGTGATTTTTTGGGAGGATAGTCGATGCGCGATGGCGATAAATTTTCACTGGGCGTGACGCGCCGAACCTTTATGGCTGGGCTTGGCGGCGTCGCCGCCGTGTCCGTCATCGGGAGCTCGGCCCTGGCTGCTGCCGGCAAGGAAGCGCCGGAACTGGCAGCCCTGGTAAAAGACGGCAAACTGCCGCCGTTGGCGGAACGTCTGCCAAAAAACCCGATGGTGGTGACGCCGCATGAAAAGATCGGCACCTATGGCGGCACATTGCGCCGCGGCCTGCGCGGTTCGTCGGACCATAACGGCATCCTGCGCATGGTCGGCAACCAGGGGCTGGTGCGCTGGAACATGGACTTTACCGAAGTTCTGCCCAACCTTGCCGAGAAATGGGAGGTCAATGACGACGCCTCCCAGTTCACCTTCTATCTGTTGCAGGGCGCGAAATGGTCTGATGGACACCCCTTTACCGCAGATGACGTGGTGTTCGCGATCGAGGACTGCATCAAGAACAAGGAGCTCTACAGCGCTACCCCGGCGCAACTCTCCGTCGCCGGTAAGGCGGTCGATGTCGAGAAAGTCGATGATTTTACGGTCAGGTTCAAATTCGCAGCGCCAAACGCGCTCTATCTGGAAAACCTCGCCACGCCGCTCGGCCAGCATCCGACGCTGTTTGCCAAGCATTATTGCAGCAAGTTCCTGCCGAAATACAACACGGCGCTCGATGCCGACGTCAAGGCGGCTGGCGTGTCCAGCTGGACGGAACTGTTCCGCGCCAAGTGCGGCGACATCGAAATTCCATCGCGCTGGTCGAATGTCGACAAGCCGACGCTCGACCCGTGGGTGGTCAAGGAACCCTATTCCGGCGGCGCGACCCGTGTGGTCATGACACGCAATCCTTACTTCTGGCAGGTTGATACGGAAGGCAACCAGCTTCCCTATATCAATGAAGTCAATTTCGGCATTTCGCAGGATGTCGAATCGTTGATGCTGAACGTCATCTCCGGCAAGATCGACATTCAGGAACGCCATATCAGCGTTCTCGCCAACAAGCCGACGCTGTCGCAGAACATGAAAAAGGGCGATTACCGTCTGTTGACGCTGGTGCCATCGGCTGCGCAGCAGTGCCAGATCTACCTCAACATCACCCACAAAGACCCTGAGATGCGCAAGATGTTCGGCGACAAGTCGTTCCGTCAGGCGCTGTCCATCGCGCTCAACCGCCAGGAAATCATCGACATCGTCTATTTCGGCCAGAGCGAGGGCTATCAGGCCGGGCCGCGCCCGACACATCCCTGGTATCACGAAAAGCTGGCGCGTCAGAACACCGAATACGATGTCGCCAAGGCGAACGATCTTCTCGACAAGGCCGGCTACGACAAGAAGAACGGCAACGGCATGCGGCTCCGGCCCGACGGCCAGCCGATTTTCTTCTCGATCGATGTGATCCCGACACTCTATCCCGATCTGGTCGATGCGCTCGAACTGGTGAAGGCGCAGTGGGCGCAAATCGGCGTCGATATCAAGGTCAACACCATCGAACGCGCGCTGTACTACACACGCGGCGATGATAACGCTCATGATGCGGCGGTCTGGCCGGGTCCGGGCGGTCTCGATCCGATGCTCGACCCGCGTGACTTCTTCGCGTTCCACCCGCAGGGGTCGCGCTACGCCATTCCGTGGGCGCTTTGGTACACATCCAACGGGCAGAAGGGGGAAGAGCCGCCGGAAAGCCAGAAGAAGCGCTTCAAACTGTTCGATGAAGCGCGTTCGACGGCCGACCTTGTCAAGCGCGGCGAGAAGATGAAGGAAATCTTCGATATTGCGGCGGAAGAGTTCGAGACGATCGGTCTTTGCCTTGCCGTTGGTGGTTTCGGTATCATCCGCAACAACCTTCGCAACGTGCCGGAGAAAGAACCCGACAGCTGGTCATGGCCCAACCCCGGCCCGGCGTTGCCGCAACAGTTCACCTTCACAAGCTGACACCGCCACATGGGCGTCGCTTCATCAACGCGGCGGCGCCTCTCAGGTTGCTTCGACCACCCGCAAGCCGTCTCGTAGTGGAAGGCGGCGCGTGTGGTAAAACGTGATTGCGAGAACGTCATGCTGCTATTTATCGTAAAACGCCTGCTGTGGATGATACCGTCCCTGTTCGCCGTCAGTTTTCTTGCCTTTGTACTGATCCAGCTGCCACCCGGTGACTACGTGACGACTTACATCGCCACGCTTGCTGCGTCCAACGAAGTCATAGACCACAATACGGCGGCGCAACTGCGAGAGCGCTTCGGCCTCGATGACCCGATGATCGTGCAATATCTCAAATGGATATGGGGCATCATCAGTCGCGGCGATTTTGGCATCTCGTTCGAATGGCAGCAGCCCGTTTCCGGCCTCATCTGGGAGCGCATGGCGCTGACGCTGGTTCTGGCCATAGCAAGCCTTCTCGCAACCTGGGCCATAGCACTTCCGATCGGCGTCTTCTCCGCCGTGCGCAAATATTCGATCGGCGATTATCTTTTTACCGCCTTCTCCTTTTTCGGCCTTTCCATACCGTCATTCCTTCTGGCGCTGGTGCTGATGTATGTCGCGGCGGTGGAATTTGGGGCCGATGTCGGAGGGCTGTTTTCGGCGGAGTACGAGACTGCCTCGTGGAGCATCGCCAAGATGATGGATCTGATGGCCCACATCTGGCTACCAGTTGCGATCCTTGCGGTATCCTCCACGGCAAGCCTCATCCGCGTCATGCGCGCAAACATGCTGGACGAATTACCCAAACCCTACGTGACCACCGCGCGCGCAAAGGGATTGTCCGAGTTCCGGCTGCTGACGAAATATCCTTTGAGAATTGCGCTCAACCCATTCATTTCCACGATTGCATGGCTGTTGCCCAATCTCATTTCAGGCTCGGTTGTGGTTGCTATCGTGCTCAATCTGCCGACGGCCGCGCCGCTGCTTTTGCAGTCGCTGATGGCGCAGGACATGTATCTCGCCGGCGCCTTTGTGCTTTTGATCTGCGGATTGACGTTGATCGGATCACTCATCAGCGACATCCTTCTTGCGCTGGTCGATCCGCGCATCCGTCTCGAATAGGAGGGCGCCATGAGCGATATCGCCATCACCACCAATACCCGGCCGGACCGCGCTGCCGTCGCCTCGCAATGGCAACTGATCTGGTGGGCGTTCAAGCGCCACAGGCTGGCCATGGCCGCCCTGTTCGTCACCATCGCCATGTATATCGTCGCGCTGTTGCCAGGTTTCTTCGCCATCAACGATCCGGTTCTGCAGAATGCGCGAGCCACCTTCCATCCGCCGCAACGTGTGCATTTCATCGATACGACGGACGGCCTCTCGCTTGGTCTGCATTATTATCCGCTGAAGCTGACGCGTGATCCTGAAACGCTGGCGGCGGTGTTCGTCGAAGATACGGCCAAGAAAATCCCGATCCAGCTATTCGGTCGCGGCTACGAATATTCGGTGCTCGGCCTGTTCACCACGGATATCCATCTGCTGGCCTCGACCGACAAGACCCGACCGCTCTTCCTTTTCGGCGCGGATCGCCTTGGCCGTGATGTTTTCAGCCGGGTAATACAGGGCTCGCAAATTTCGCTGTCCATCGGTCTCGTCGGCGTGTTTTTCTCGCTGCTTCTCGGTGTCGTTCTGGGCGGTATCTCCGGTTATTACGGCGGCCGCATCGATTTTGTCATGCAGCGCGTCATCGACTTCGTTTTGTCGCTGCCGACCATTCCCATCTGGCTGGCGCTTGCCGCTGCCCTGCCGCAGGGTTGGCCGGCAACGCTGCAATATATGATGATCACCATCATCCTGTCCTTGACCGGCTGGGCGCAGCTTGCCCGCGTCGTGCGCGGCAGGTTCCTGTCACTGAGGACGGAAGAATTCGTGGCGGCAGCCCGGCTGGATGGCGTGCCGGAAGGGCGCATCATTTTCCGCCATATGCTGCCGAGTTTTTCGAGCCACATCATCGCCTCGGTCACGCTTGCGGTTCCTGCGATGATCCTTGCGGAAACCTCGCTGTCCTTCCTCGGTCTTGGCCTCCAGCCGCCGACCATTTCCTGGGGCGTGCTGCTTCGCGAGGCGCAGAATATTCGCTCGATCGCAACCGCGCCGTGGCTGTTCCTGCCCGGCGTAGCTGTTGTCGTTGCCGTCATGGCGCTCAATCTGCTCGGTGACGGTCTGCGTGACGCAGCCGACCCCTATAACAAGTGAGGCCCCGGATGAGCGATATTCTCTCCATGAAGCCAGAGCGACCGCTGCTTGACGTCCGCAATCTGGTCACCGAATTTCCCGTGCGAAACGGCATTTTCCGCGCGGTAAACGATCTGTCTTTTTCCATCGATCCCGGCAAGACGCTCTGCGTTGTGGGCGAAAGCGGTTCCGGCAAATCCGTCACCGCCCGCTCGATCCTGCAGATCATCGACAGCCCCGGTTACATCGCTTCCGGGTCGATCATCCTCAACCGTGCCGACGGCACGTCGCTTGATCTCGCAAAGCTCGATCCGCGCAGCCGGGCCATCCGCTCGGTGCGCGGCGCAGATATCGCGATGATTTTTCAAGAGCCGATGTCGTCGCTGTCGCCGGTGCATACCGTCGGTGATCAGATCACCGAAGTTCTGCGGCTGCACTTGAAGATGAGCAAGACGCAGGCACGGGCGGAAGCCATCGAGCTGCTGCGCCAGGTGGAAATTCCCAGCCCCGAAAAGGCGCTGGATCGTTATGCCTTCCAATATTCCGGCGGCATGCGCCAGCGCGCCATGATCGCCATGGCGCTGGCCTGCAAACCGCAACTGTTGATCGCCGACGAACCGACAACCGCGCTGGACGTCACGACGCAGGCCGAAATCCTCGACCTTATATCGCGGCTGCAAAAGGCGCATGGCATGGCGGTGCTGTTCATCACCCACGACATGGGCGTGGTGGCGCAGATTGCCGATGACGTGCTGGTCATGCATCACGGTGTCGCCAAGGAATATGGCACTGTCGATGAAATATTCCACAATCCGCAAGACCCCTATACGCGTATGCTGATCGGCTCGGTTCTGAAGCTGGAACAGAAGGCGGAAATCCGGCTTGCCCGCCCCCCGCTCGATCTTGCCGCGGCGCCTATCCTGGAAGTGAACGACCTCTCGATGCACTTCGGTGAGATGAAGGCACTGGATGGCGTGTCGATCAAGCTGCTTCCGGGCGAAACGCTCGGCATCGTCGGCGAAAGCGGCTCCGGCAAGACCACCATGGGCCGCTCGATCATGCGCCTCTACGATCCGACCGGGGGCGAGATGCGCTATCGCCGGGCGGATGGCACGGTGGTCGATCTTGCCAAAATCGAAGGTGCGGAGCTGAAAGCGGCCCGGCGTGAGTTGCGCATGGTTTTTCAGGATCCGTTCGGTTCGCTCAATCCGCGCATGACGGTGGCACAGGTCATCGGCGAGCCGCTGCTGGTCAACGGCATTGCGAAAGGCAAGGAACTGGATGAGCGCGTCTGCGCCCTGATGGAGCAGGTGGGTCTGGACCCTTCCGGACGTGAGCGTTATCCACACGCCTTTTCCGGCGGCCAGCGCCAGCGCATCGGTATCGCCCGCGCCATCACGCTCCGGCCGCGCATCATCGTTGCGGATGAGGCGACGTCGGCGCTCGATGTTTCGGTGCGTTTCCAGGTGCTGGACCTGCTCATGCGGCTGCAGGACGAACTTGGCCTGGCTTACATCTTCATCAGCCATGACATCGGCGTCATCAGATACATGTGCGACCGCGTCGGAGTGATGTATCGCGGCAAGCTTGTTGAGGTGGGAGACGCCGAAAAAGTCTGCAACGCACCGGATCACCCTTATACGCAGGCACTTCTGTCGGCCATTCCGCGCCCGGATCCGCGCGACCGCGACCGCACGAGAAGGTTCCGCTACGTCGAGCCGCCCGAGATCAAGAACGGAGCTGCTGCCAGATAACAGCGCGGCTGTTGCTTCTCGCAATTCAAGAGGAAGACCAAAGCATGAAAATCGATCGCATGCGGGTATTCGTTACCCGCGACAAGGACCGCCCCCGCGTTATCGTCGCTCTCGATACCGATGACGGTTTGACCGGCTGGGGCGAATGCTACAATCACGGCCCCGATCTCGCATTGCCCCCGGTTCTGGATTACCTCTACGGCTTCCTTGCCGGGCAGGATCCGACTAGGGTCGAGTATCTCTACAATCTTCTCCTCCAACAAAACCGCTTTCCGCCCGGAGCACTTGGTCTTTCGGCAATCTCAGCGCTTGACCATTGCCTCTGGGACCTTGCCGCCAAGGCGGCAGGCGTGCCTGTCTACAAGCTCTTGGGCGGCGAAGTGCGTGATCGTATCAAGGTTTACGCCGGCGTCTACACGGCACCGGATGCACCGGCGGCAAGGGAGGAATTCGATCGTCTCAATGAAGACTGGGGGTTCACAGCCTTCAAGCTAAGCCCATGGCGCGTCGATATTCACGCCTATCGCTGGGGTGAGGTGGTGCGCAGTTCGGCCGAATATTTCCGCTCGCTTCGCGAAACCGTGCGGCCCGACTACGATATTGCCTTCGATGCGCATGCCAAGATTTTCGAGCCTGCTGCCGCTCGTCAACTGGGTAATGCGCTTGCCCCTTACGATCCGCTATTTTTCGAAGAGCCGTTGCGTCCGGAAAATATCGAGATGTGGGGAGACCTCAAGCAGGGGCTGAACTGCACGCTGGCAACGGGTGAAAGTCTTTACAACCGCAATGACTTCCTGCGTCTTCTGCAAGTCCGGGGCGCCGATATCATTCAACCCGACATCTGCGTTGTCGGTGGTATTTCGGAAATGCGCCGCATCGCCACGCTTGCAGAGGCGCATTTCGTCAGCATCGCACCGCACAACCCGATGGGGCCGCTCGCCACCGCCGTCAACGTGCATTTCTCCGCCGCCCAGCAGAATTTCCGTATTCTTGAATACAGGCTACCGAAGGGACAGTGCTATGTTTATGGTGGCACTGACCTCGAAAAACGCGAGGATGAAACGCGCTATGTTGTCGACCCTTATCTGCCAAAGGATGGATACCTGGAACTGAGGCCGGACCGACCGGGTTGGGGAGTCGAGATGGATGAAAAGGCCATGCAGGAAGATGGCTATGTTCACTGGCAGCGACGCGTGCCGAAACGGCCTGATGGCTCATATGCTTTTGCCTGAAACGGTTACGATTGCCTTCAGGCAGCTTTCGGCCCGCCTCCACGCTTCCTGGGGTGGAAGGATGACGCATCTGCACCACGAGGATCACGGCGATATTCTGGTGCCGACAGCGGAGGAGTCTTTTGACCCGTTGAACTGGCCGAGGGCAGGTGCCTATCCGCTCATTCCATATCACAACAGGTTATATGGCAGCTCATTCGTTCACGCGGATATCCGCCACGACCTTCTTCCACATCCCACCCTTGCGCCTGATGCCATGCATGGACCTGCTCACCGACGATCGTGGGATATTTCCCGCCTGGCGGCCGATCAGTGCACTCTGGTGCTTGACTATAAGGCGGATGCTGAATGGCCATTTTCCTTCCTCGCTGAACAGTCTTTTTTGCTTGAAAGCAACCGTTTGACGGTGAAATTGTCGATAACCAATCTGGAAGACCGGCCTGCGCCGGTTTCGCTTGGCTGGCATCCCTATTTTTCGGCAGGACTGGGCTGCGACGCCAGCACCGATGCCAAACTGCAATATCCCCTCGATGTGCAGAACGTGCCAACCGGCCAGCAAGCGGTGCCCCGCTCGAAACCTACCGTTCCTGCTACGACGGGATACACCTTGCACTTCACCGACTGGTCATATGCGCGCATCGGTTTTGACAGTTTTTCACTGTTGCTCGAGGCCGACCCTGTTTTTAGCAATCTCGCTGCCCACCGTATGGACCGCTATCTTTGTCTTGAACCCGTTTCCATGGTAGCCGGAGCACTTGGCTTACCGGAACCAGAGCGAAATGGCCGCGGCGTCGAAACGATCTCTCCCGGCCAACGACTGTCTGGGTGTATCAGGCTTTCTATTGAAAGTTTACGGGGGCGGATTGCCTCACTCCCATGATGCTGATGGTCGGATTGCACGACCTCAACAATGCGCTGAACACCTGAACGAAATTCATCAATAATTTTCGATTGAGTCCATTCCAGTGTGTTTCTAAGCCAATGGAACTGCTCGAAAAAGTCTGACAACAAATGACGTGCGGCAGGTTCGTACCCCTTCAGGGCGAAAAGACACTTTGTCGCAAAACGGAGTGGACTATAAATGCCAGCTCGTCATGAAAATCATTTCTGAAAAAGTTTTGGTTATCTTTGAGCTTCGACAAAAGAAAACAAAAGGCGCTACAGCTTCAAGAGCGACGTTAGAAATCGCGACGCGCTTTAAGTATTTTATTCAATCAGCCGCTTCGCCATCACGATCGATGGTGTCCGGTCAATTTCCACAAAGCCGAATTTGGCGTAAAATGCTACGACCTTTTCGTTATACTGATTAACGCCTAGATGGACGCCTCTTACGTCAGACCTCGTTAAAGAATCCAGTTGATGTCGCAGTAGCGACGACCCATGGCCGCCATTTTGGATCTCAGGCAGAAGATTGATATGCAGATGGGCGGGGTAGGGCCGCGTGACCTCAGCCGGGGTCTTTCTTGCGCTTCGAATATAGGAAAGAACGTTCTCATCCTCTACTGTCCGTGTTTCGAAATCGCGGAGCTCTTCCTGCAAGGACGGCCACCATGCGGCCTCGAGCCAATTTTCATAGGCAATCGTATCGGGTGCGGCGACACAGTAGCCCATGACGACGTCATCCTTCGTCAGCACGAATGCAGTTTCTGCGCAGAAGCGGACATAGGGCAGCGCCCATAAGAGTCCGGGAAGTCTCGGGTCAGAGTAGTATTGTGATCCGTCTTTGCCTCGATCCGAAGTGCGCACACATATGTCGAGGATCGCCGTCTCATCGGACGGTCGGGCGTTGCGGATGGTAACGGATGATAAAGACGCTGGCATGGTCATAATCGCGGCCTCAGGCAGCCACATGAGGGGTGCGAAGCGCGTCATCGAAGCGCTGCCAGGTTTCAGCAAGCTCGATGGTGCGCCGGACACGGCGTGCCTCATCGATCTTGATCGCGACGAGCCCCGCTTCCAAGGCTGAGACGATATTGACGGGCAGCGGAGAGGCCTCGGTCAGATGCCTGTAGATATCCGAGGCCATCTGATCATCTGCGCCATAGTGATCGCTTTCGTGCCCCTCGTAACGCCGCTCGACTAGCTTTTCGCCTGTTATTGCAGAGTGCACCTCGAAGCGATTGCGGATGAAATCGCCTTCGGCCATTCCCTTGCTACCGATCACGCAGAAGCGGCGAAACTGATCTGGAACGTTGAGATTGGTATGAAACGTCATCGTCGCCCCGCCATTATATTCGATAATCGCGGTCTGATAGTCGATAATATCGCCGTCACTCTCGAACACCGCGCCACCCTCTAGCCAGCCGCTCGGCTTTTTATAGAATTCCCGCTGTTGAAACGCGGAGAACTGATCCGGTTTGTTTTCCGCGATAAACGACTTTCGGCCGCCGAAGCTGGCAACGGCCATCGCCCGCTGCCCAACAACGCTGCCATAGAGGTCGAGATCGTGGCAGCATTTCTCCAAGATAAACGGCCCGGCATAGCGCGTATGCCGTCGCCAGTCCCGCATGAAGAATGCTCCGTGGTAGGGTGCGATATGCTCGGATGCCTCAATCGACGTGATGGCGCCGATTTGACCTTGCGTCTGCGCTGCGCGCAGATCCCGATAAAGGTCAGAGTACCGCAGAACGAGCCCCACCATAACGCTTTCATCGCCATATTCGGCAAGCAGGCGCGCCATCGTCATCGTCTGGTTTTCGTCGATCACCACCGGCTTCTCCGTGAAAACCCGCACGCCTGCGCGCAATCCCGCGGTGATATGTTCCAGATGGAAAAGATTGGGCGAGCCGACCATAAGAAGATCCGGCTTCGTCTGCGTCAGCATAGCCTCGATGGTTTCGAAACGTCGCGGCGGTGCCATGCCTGCGGACTGAATGGCTGGCAGCCCAGCAGGCTGCGGGTCCATCAAGCCGACAATTTCCAGTTCAGGGCAGGCCTTGCGGAAGGAGGCAATGACATTGGCAAGCCGAAAGCCGAGCCCGGCAATTGCGATTTTCATGTTTTAGTCCTGTCGGCAAGAGTTATGTAAATCAGGATGACGTGTCGTCATCCGTTGGCGCGCCTGCGACCCGATCGAAGCGTCTTTCGAAATCAATCGTCTGGCTGCGTCCGCGCATGGATGAGAGGCGCCTGAAGTCTGGGCTGCCATGAGCAATCACAGGTAGCATGGCAGCGCCGATCGCGGCGGCCTCCGGCCCTAGATCGCCAGCACACAGCCGGGGAATTTCGCGGTGGCTTCGGGCGCTGACTGACGGCAAAAGGGGATAGGCCCGGTCGATCAGGGAATTGATGAGCGCTGGTGGAAAGTGCCCTCCAACCACGATGGTCTGCGGGTCCATGATGTTTTCAAGCAGCGACACCAGCAACCGCAGGCGCTTTGAATTGAGGTCGAGCCATCGCATCAGAACACTGTCGCGTTGAGCGTAAAGTTTCTCCAATGCCCCAGGCCGCGCAATCTCCTTGCTTTCGCACGACAGCATCGCTGCAAGTTCGTCGATCGAAAACGGTGTCTGTTTCCCCGCATCTGGATTGGCAAGTGCTGCCGGCCATGTCAGGAGACCGATTTCTCCGGCATTGTTCCAAAATCCCTGAAGCGGCATGCTGTCATTGATAATGCCTGCCCCAAGTCCGTGCCCGACGAAAATATGGACGTAGTGGCTCAGTCCTCCCGCACTTCCCACCCTCAGTTCGGCAACTGCTGCGGCTGTGGCGTCATTCTCGACGATGGTGGGGAGGCCACATGCATCTTCGATGGCTTCTGCCACCGGCATACGGCTCCACGCATCCCAACCTGGCGGGCCGACAGGATGTTCGAATTCCGCCTCCTGCAATGTGGGCATCGCGATGCCGATGCCCCAGGCGGGACGATCCACGGTAACCGACCGCAGACGCTGCGTCATATCGGCGATGGCACGGATGGTGTCGGATGGATCTTCGAGCGATGCGGAGGCGGTTTCGCGACCCAACTCCTGCCCCGCCAGATCGCAGACGATGCCCAGAAGCCCGTCGCGATCCACGTGAATACCCAGGCAGCAACCGGCCTCGGCCCTGACCCACATCTTCTTTTGCGGCGCACCGCGCGCGCCCTCTTGTTGGATGGTTTCCACAACCACTGAACGGTCTATCAGGTCCTTGCAGATATTGGACATGGTCTGCGGCTTCAAGCCTGTCACATCAACAAGGTCACGCCGGCTTATGCCATTGCCAGATCGGATAAGATCGAAAACGAGGCGACGGTTGTAGCGGCCGGAATATGTGTGATTGCTGCCCATCAAGCTCATCGGGGCCAATTCCTATTTAATAAATTAAATGGAATTTATCAGCCCAGCCTATCGGCGTCAAGCAGTTCGCAATGCAGATAATCTTAGCCTTCAGTCATAATACTGTAACGCAAGGACCGTAATTCCGCAGAAAAGGCGGCTTGATTTTTAATCTGGTAAATGGATTAATAGGGTCGCCTTTTTCTCAGTGACTTTAAAAAGGGAACATAGTCATGCTGAAATGGACCTTGCGGCGTATCATAGCGGGCGCGTTGGCGTCGGCGTCGATCATCAGTGTTGCGAATGCCGGAGAACTGGTGGTCTACACCGCTCATGGGGAGGCGACATCTGCTCCCATCCTCGACGCTTTCGCCAAGGAAAATCCGGATGTGAAGGTGACCGTCGTGCGCGGCGGTACTGGCGAGCTGATCGAGCGTCTGCGTGCAGAAGGTGGCAATTCCTCGGCAGACGTCATGTGGGGCGGACCGACGCAGACCTTCGAAGAAAATGCAGCGCTCTTCCAATCGTTCGAAAGCAAGTCCGACGCCGACATGGTGACTAACGATCCCAATCACATCTGGCATCCGTTCACGGTGCTGCTGCAGCCGCTGGTCGTCAGCACCAAACGCGTCGAGGCCGGCTCCATACCAAGGACGCAGAAAGATCTCGTCTCACAGGACTTCGCAAAGAACGGTGGCCTGATTATTCCAGACCCTGCAAAATCCGGCACCGGCTATGTCATTCTTTCCGCTCTTGCTGGCAATTTCGGTTGGGATTTCGTCGGTCAAATGGCCAAGGGTGCGCGCATTGCTCCCGGTTCCGATGACGCCTTCAACGCCGTACGCGACGGTGAAGCAGCAGTTGGCTGGATTAACGAGGATCTGGGTGCCAAGTGGAAGGCTCAAGGTCTGCCGATCGAAATCGTCTATCCGACCGATGCGGTTACCGGCCAGATCGATGCGCAAGCCATCGTCAAGGGCGCACAGCACATCGAAGACGCCAAGAGCTTCATCGATTTCCTCGGCAGCAAAACGGCGCATGAAATCGTTCGCGACGCCACCGTTCGACGCTCGGCTCGCAAGGATGTAACGCCTCCCGCCGCTCTGCCTGACATGGCTACGCTCACGATCGTATCCGCTGTCGATCCGCGCCCTGTGGTCGTGGCTCGCTTTCAGGAGCTTCGCGGAAAATGAAGGTGCTGCGCGACAATTGGCTGATATTTTCAATCGTCGCGCTCGTGCTCTGCGGCCTGACGATTGTTGTCCCGCAGGTTCGCCTCATGGCCGCCTCCCTCCTGGAGGAGGGCGGCCGTTTTACTCTTCTGCATAATAAAGACGGCTTGCAATTCGTCCCGGAAATGACCGCCCGATACAGCGTTGCTAAACTCTCTGACGGCGTTGCGATAACGTTGAGTTCGACTGACAGTCTGACTGTACACGTCCAGGATGACCGAACGCTGCGCCTCTCTTCGCAAGAGCCGATTTCGGTTGGTAAGGACGAGGCAGGTTTACTTGAACTCGATCTGGGCTCGGCTCGGTTCACGCTTTCGCAGCAGGCGCCCCGGGGGCTATTCGCGACAACTGCACCAGCGCCTTTAGATATCAACGCGCAGTCGCTCAACGCCGTCCTGCTCTCACATGCCGCGAACGCCTACATCACCTTCGAAAACAAATCGCTGTCGCTCTCTGCTGTCCACTATACAGACTTCTTTACACGCTCGGAAACCCTTTCCGCCACGGTAAACAGCCTGCTGATCGCGTTGACGTCCACGGGACTTGCCGCTTTGATCGGCGTATCGCTGGCTTATCTTATCGCACGTTACCGGGTCGCGGGCAGCACTGCTATCGTCTTTCTTGTCACTATGGCGTCCGTGTCTCCACCATTTCTGGGGGCATACGCCTGGCGCTTGCTTCTGGGACGAAACGGCGTTCTGACTAACTATCTCGGCCTCGATGTCTCTATTGTCGGCTTGCATGGCGTCATTTGGGTCATCACCTGGCTGGTCTTTCCAATCATCTTTCTGCTCAGTCACAGCTCGTTTCAGAGTTTGGACGCTGGCCATATCGAGGCAGCGGAAAGCCTTGGTGCCAAGCCGCCTCGTGTGCGCATGACGGTCGAAATTCCGCTGGCACTTCCCGGCATCATCACCGGTCTCTATCTGGCAACGATGGCAGCCCTGTCTGACTTCGGAACGCCGCGCATCATTGGCCTCGATGTCAACGCACTGCCGGTTCTGATCTATACGTCCTTCCTGAGTGAGGCAGGACGCAATCCGGCGCTTGCGGCCACAGGATCGATTGTGCTCATCACCATCTCGAGCCTATTTCTCATGGCGCAGCAAATCTATTTGGCCCGACGCGGTTTTGCCGTGGTGTCGTCGCGGGCGCTGGAACGCAAGCCGCTATCGCCTCTTGCTCATGTCACAGTGCTTGGCGCGGTCATCATTGCCCTTCTCATGGCATTCACGCCCCACCTGACGGTGCTGGTTTCCAGCTTCATGGAATGGCGGGTCGGTCTACCCAGGGCGAACTTTACGCTGGAAAACTACGCCACTATGTGGCGCACCGGCATGGGGCCGGCTTGGGTGACCTTGTCGCTTGGTATTGCCGGAACGCTGGCGGCAACAGCAATCGGGTTGGGGATTGCATATGTGATTATACGCAAGCGCTACAAGATCATTGCCCCCGTTCTCAGCCTCACTGTCATGATGCCCTACGTCATTCCCGGCACGGTGCTCGGTATCGGTCTCATCATGATGTTCAACAAGGCGCCGCTGCAACTGACCGGCACCTGGTTCATCCTTCTCCTTGCCTATCTCATTCGTAACCTTCCATTTACGGTGAAGGCGTCGGAGGCGGCCCTGAGGCGCGTTCACCCGGCTCTCGAAGAGGCCGCAATCAGTCTTGGAGCGCGTCCATTCAGGGTCTTCTTCACCATAACGGCACCTCTGGTTCTGGCGGGTGCGGTAACCGGTGCAACGCTCACCTTCCTTCACATCGTCACGGAACTGTCGTCTACCATCGTTCTCTATCGTCCGCCGTGGAAGCCGATGACAGCCGTGATCTTCGAGAACACGCTGGTCGATGCCGATTTCGGTGTCTCCGCAGCACAGACCATCCTGCTGATGCTGATCATTTACATCCCTCTCTATTTCATTGTCCGCTACGGCCAAATTCGAGGAAATTCCGGTGGTTGAAACCTCATCTTCCAAAACTCCAACCCAAGGCTGCGAGGTCGTCATCGACGCCGTCTCCAAGACCTTTGGCAATCATGCAGTTCTGAAAGACATCAGCCTCACGATCAGGCCCGGCGAATTCTTCACGCTGCTAGGGCCGTCCGGTTGCGGCAAGACGACACTTTTGCGCGCCATTGCAGGTTTCCATCCAATTGACGGCGGAAAAATCCTGTTCAACGGGCAGAACGTGACCTCGCTCGCCGCCTGGGACAGAAATATCGGCTTCGTCTTCCAGAACTATGCGCTTTGGCCAAACCAGACCGTGTTCGACAATGTCGCTTACGGGCTCAAACTGCGTAAGGTTCCGAAGAACGAAGTTGCTGAAAGGGTTCGGGCCGCACTGGCCCAGGTCGAGCTTCACGACGTCGAGAAGCGCTATCCCGCAGAAATGAGTGGGGGTATGCAGCAGCGCATCGCGCTGGCGCGTGCACTCGTCATCAACCCGCCGCTGCTTCTCATGGACGAGCCCATGTCCAACCTTGATGCGCGTCTTCGCGTGGCTCTTCGCCATGAACTGCGCAGTCTGCAGAAGAGGCTCGGTCTCACAGCAATCTATGTGACGCATGATCAGGAAGAAGCCCTCGAAATGTCGGACCGGATCGCCGTGATGCAGAATGGAATCGTCCAGCAGCTTGCAGATCCCGAAACAATTTATTCGCGACCGGCGAACCGCTTCGTTGCCGAGTTCGTCGGCAGCGCAAACTTTCTGGAGGGCGAATTTGATGAGACCGGCTTCCAGATGGCTGACGGATCGAGACTTCCTATCACAGGAAGCGGCCACCGCGGTAAAGGCACACTTGTCGTACGTCCCGAACAGGTAATGACCCGCGAAAACGGCAGCGCTCTCGTCAATGCAACGGTGAAAGATCGCCGCTTCATGGGCAAGGCCTGGACGCAGAGCCTTCGACTTGAGAACGGTGCGACCATCTCGGTGGAAACACGACACGCACTCGATCTCGACTCTCGCGTCGGTGTGGATTTCGAGACGATAACTTTTCTACCATCGGGAGTATGAGATGGCGGACCTGTCGCTTGACGAACTGATGCAGCTTGCATTGTCCGCCGCACTTGCCGGAGGCGCTGAACTGAGGACGCATTTCGGCGCCATGTCCCGCGATAGTGTTCAACGAAAAGCTTTGGGTGATTATGCGTCCAAGGCCGATCTTGCTGCCGAGGAGGCTATTGCCGCAGTTCTGGCAAGGGCAGGCGATCGCTACGGTTTCGTGGGTGAAGAAACCGGTACGCGCAAGCCAGACGCACGACGCCGCTGGGTGGTAGACCCGCTCGACGGAACCAGCAACTTCATTTGGGGCATTCCCTATTTTGCTGTCAGCATCGCTCTTTGCGACGACGATGGCGAAATACTGGGCGTCGTCCTTGACCCATTGCGGGACGAGATGTTCACGGCAGTTCGAGGGCAGGGTGCCCGGATGAACGGTAAGGAACTGACACGGTTGGAAGAGAAAAAGCCCGAAGAATCCATCATATCTCTATCTATGCCGATCCACGGACAGTTGAAGTCGATGGACCGCAGTAGTTTCTTCCGGGCCCTGGATACCATCACCAACGAGACGGCAGGCATCCGCAGACTCGGCTCGGCCGCACTTGATCTCGCATATGTTGGCGCGGGCAGGTTAAATGGCTATTTCGAAGACGGCCTTAGCCATTACGACTACGCGGCTGGCAAGATTATTGCCCAGGAAGCCGGAGCGCTTGTTACCTCGCTTAGCGGCGGTGTTGTAAAGGACGGCGGTTCACTGTTGGCGGGAACGTCATCCATACATCAGTGGCTCCAATCCAAGTTTCAGCAAGGGGAGACTCCAAGCTGAAAGGTCTCACAACCGCAGGCCGCTTTTGATGTCGCAACTGTCTAGCTTCAGACCTGACTGCTCTTAGTTCGCCGTAGATACCTAGAGACGCGTTCAGAACCTTTTCAATCTTTGTATCGATGCATCGTGCTTTTTCCAGAATGCAGGTTTGTGCGGTGATGAGCGTGCGCAAGTCCAGGGGCCGAAGCTTTCGGGTGGTCCTATGCGTTATCAGACGAGATGCGTGCACCTTGGTAACATCGACAGACTTCTCGTGGCTGCGTTCAGGCAGCCACCGGCGGCACCCGGCGCTGGCGCGCCACTTTTCTCACGGGGCTTTTCAAGGCCACAGGGCCTGTGTCGCTCAGGGCCGACAAGACGGCCTGCGTCAGCGAAGCGGCAACGAAGTCGGCGCTTATGTCTTGAGGGTCGATTGGCGCTTCGCGCCCACCCTCTCCCATCGGCAACAATATGCCGACACGAAGAGAAGGTCTTACACGCTTCAAACGACGCACGATCTGTCGCGCGTGCGATTTCGAGTTCTCATTGAGAAACGTAACGACAACGGTGTGGATATCGTCAGCCACCAGAGCCTTCAAATCTCGCCCTTCAATCCTTGTATAGTCTGCTTGTCTGATCTGCGCACCCTGAACCAAGAGAACTTGCGATAACATCGCAGACGCTGCATCGTCCATGGCCCCTCTGCCTCCCAGGGATAGAATGGATCTGCCCTTACCGTCCGGTAGCGCGATTGTCTCTTTGGTCTCTGGCGCTGAAGTCTGTTCGTCTTCCGACAGTCCCTCGTTTTCCTTTTCGCTCGCAATCTCTGCAAGATTTTCAATGAGGGCATGGGCGCTGGAGGCAAGAAGCGCGATCTGAGCCTCTGTCATCACGCCGCGCTGGCGGTCCGCTTCGCCCAGGATCAAGGCAGGAAGACCAACTTTTTCGTAGTAGTCGATGAGATATTCCTCTTCGAGGAACTCTTCGGCGTTGTCAGTGGCTTCGTTGGGGTCGCCGGAGAGCAGCCGCTGGTAAAGCTTTTCCTGCGGTTGGAGGACTGGTTCATTTCCGAGCAGAACGTCCAGAAAACTAAACTCGGGGACATATCTGCCAAGAACGACCAGACACACCGTGAGAGGTGTCGACAGCATTAATCCCAGCGGTCCCCAAAGCCAGGACCAGAAGATTGCGGAGACGATGATCGCCATTGGAGACAAGCCGGTGTGGCTACCATAAAGCCAAGGTTCAACGACGTTATTGCTGATCAGTTCGATGATGATGAAAAGTGCCGCGACCCACGCGACCAACGACCAGCCGGGAGAGATTGCAAGGGCGAGGAACAGCGGCAATACCATTCCGATAACGGGACCAATATAGGGCACGAAACGCAGAACCAGCGTCAGCAGACCCCATAGAATCGCGTTCGGAATGCCAAGCACCCAAAGCCCAATGGTGATGGGAAAGGCGTAAAGGGCATTTACCACCAATTGCATCAGAAGGTATTTCCCAACCCGTTTTCCAGCGTCCTGCAGCGCTGCCGTGGTGCGATGCAGGTCACCAAGTCCAACCAGCCTGATAAACCTGTCGCGAAGGTCCTCGCGCTCGATCAACATGAAAATCACAAGAACGATGACCAAACCTGCCGTTGCAAACGGGCTGATAAGCGGAAGAATGAAATTGCCAAGTGTTTCGACCGGATGGGATCGCGTGACGATCTCAACGAGCATCGGCTCTCGCATGGTTGGTGCGGTCGACTGCTCGTCCTGACTTTCGACGGCGCGTGTCTGCAACTCGGCGCCGACACGCTCGACAACCTTGCTCAGATGTTCGAGCACACCATTGCCTGATCCGGCTTGGCTGAGCGCCTGAACCTTGGTGACGATATTGCGCTGATATGTCGGGATGTTTTCGGCAAGATTTGTCACCTGCGTGGCGACGACGAAACTGAACAGCGCAATTGCCATGAAGGCTGAGGCGACCGCCAAAATAACGGCGGCAATCTTGGGCACAGAGTGTTTTCGGAGAAAGGAGACAATAGGTGCCAGAGTGAATGTCAGGAGGAGAGCCAAGGCTAATGGCACGAAGATTTCCTGACCCACGTGCAGGATGACCGCGACGCCAATCAGAATGAGAATCGTTCGTCCAGAAAGCCTGGTATTAGCCAGCGGACCTTGATGAGAAACGGCCATAAGTTTTCCGATGTCGTTTGTTGTTAAAGCGCCAGTGTCCATCAGCAGTCCGCCTTTAGATGCACCGATGAACTCAAAAAATATGTGCCATGTCCGCATCTGCTTTATGAAGATCAGCTTTAACTCGCGAAAGACGTTAAAGATGCAAGGGCGTGCCTCACATCTTTCTCTCGACCTAGCAGTCCTGTAGTAGCGCCAATGTAAGGGAAAATATTTCTTAAAAATTACTGTGGCCTATCGGAATCGAAAAAGGGGTGTAGGTCCTGAGCGATGCAGGGCGATTGGTGCTGTCACATAGGCAGGACCGAGAGATTGAGCGTAACTGGTTCGGTTGCAATGGATGCAGATAGCTTACGCAACGCTCTTGAACGCAACTCTCCACATCCCCATTCATATTAGGCTGAGGCATATCTCTTTTATGGAGCACGATTGTATGACAGCGAGAACGTGGAACGCCCACGGCACATCGGACGACTTCGTGGATAGTGCTGAGCGGCTCCGCCGTCTGCGGCGGCTGTCGGGCATCGCTCGTATGATGGACACAGCGATCCGCATTCCTGGCACGGGAATCCGTTTTGGTGCAGATTCCATCATGGGTTTGCTGCCACTGATTGGTGATGGTGCGGGCGCAATTGTCGGCCTGTATATCGTCAATGAAGCGCGCCGCCTTGGTGTGCCGCAGGAAAAGCTTGCGCGAATGGTTGGCAACATCGCCATGGATGCTCTTGTGGGCAGTGTTCCTGTCTTCGGTGATCTGTTCGATATTTATTTCAAATCGCACCGCCGTAATGTCGATATGATCATCCAGCACTTTGGCATCCATGGCGACGAGTTGCGACGGAAGCGCAAATAAGCCTCGACGATGGCCCGAAAAATCCTGGCGGCGGTTCTGGAATCGCAGTCGAGGTGTACCGTTCCTCGTCGGTGGTCGAGACTGCGTCTTTCAGCCTGTGCACATTGTTGGCTGTCGCCTTAGGGCGGGTAGGCTCAACTAAGATCCTTGAGTGCCGGATAGAGGCCACCCTGGCGGACGGAGTCGTCCCTGTTTCGCCGGGGTCAGCCGGCTTTCCTGCGCGCTCGCAATCCACGCGATGGCTGTCAAAACACCAATCCTAAATCTGGACGCTGCTGAGCGCGTCGACATGCCATCCCGTGACGCAGCTAGAACGCGGCTACGCACATCGTTGAAAGCTCAGGGCATGTTGCCCGCGACCAAATCACCAATCGGAGCGATGGAATTAGAATTCCACCAGTAAGGGGGCCTAAACGCGATTCCGCGTTCAACGGACGTGCTCTATAAATCCAATGGAAATCAGCCTGTGAACAATGCTGGGGACAGTTCGGCTCCTTTCAAGAGCTAAAGATAAAGATACCCCTTGTCTCAGTTCAACAGACCTAACTTTTTTCTAAGCGCTTCCGACCAGACCGCGTAGCCTGCCGCATTCAGGTGAACCAGATCGGGTAAATAATAACGGAACATCGGCAGGCCATTTTCGCCAATGAGGCCGGCGTTCGGATCAAGCCATGTCGTGTGTTCGCGGCCGTTGCACCAGTCGCGCGCCGTCTGGTTGAAAAGATCGAATTCGTGGCGGTATATCCAGCGCGCCGGACTGGGCTTGATCGCCAGAACAAAGACGTCCGCCTGCGGTAGCGCTCGAGAGATGCGATCGCGCAAATCCCGCAGGTGCGCAAGCGTCGTCTGCGCCTTGAGGCCGTCGCTGGCAATATCGTTTTCGCCGAAATAAAGCACCACTCTACTTGGCTTCAAGGGAGCCAGGAGCCGGTCGAGGTAGTGGCTGGCAGAGAGGTAAGTGCCACCGCCAAATCCCAGATTGACGATATCCAGCGAGCCGAGATCCTCGGTGATGGAGCTCCAGATTCGAAACGAGGATGAGCCATAAAAGGCGATCGGATTGTCTGGAAGGCCGATGCGCTGAATGCGGGCCAGAACGGCAATGATATCGTTTTCGTGACGGCTGGTGCCGATATTGGCTGGGAAGTCGTACATGATTGGTCCTAAAGATTGTCTTGAAAGCCGGATGCCGCCATTTCGGCAACCGGCGATCGGCAAGGGTTATAAAAGCGCTTGCCGCAGGACAGTCAGAGCGCCTTTTGTGAGGGCGTCATCCGCACCCATGGATGTCTTGAGCCCGAACACATCTGCGGCAGCCAGATAGAGATCGTTCAGCCCGTCATTGCCGACGATAGCTGCCTCGTCTCCTTCCGCATACCATCCGGCCTCGCGGGCTTGCCGAAACTCCTGCCCGATGACCAGTCCTCGCACATAGGATCGCAACTGATCCGGCGAAAGCCGGCCCGCAAGCCCGCCGGTTCGCGCCGAAAACAGCAGCGACAGCATGGCGGCGGATCGTTTTGCCTCTGTCAGACCCCAGCGATAGGCCTCCTGATCATCGACCGGCGGCTGCGTGGAACCGCGGGCGATGAAGGAGTGATTGATAAGCAGGTTGAAGATTTCACCGGTGACGAATGTCTGGAAGCCATCGATCCTTCCCGCCGTCACCCGCGCCCATTTGCTGTGTGTTCCAGGGATGATAAGGGTGGCGTCTTCGCCTAGGCCGTGACCGACGATCTGGGTTTCTTCACCACGCATAACGTCCGGGAAGGGCTGGCGGGCGGGATCGGTCAGACCGGGCAGGAAGACGAGATCGGACCCGTTCGGCAGCGACCTGCGCACCGTGCCGGCGGCAAGTTCCGTCGGGCCTGCCGGGCATGGCACGTAAGCGACCTCGACCCAGCCATTTCGGCTGGTGATCATGCCGAGTGCGGCGACGGGCAAGGCCCCATGGCGTGAGAACCAGGGTGCGAGTGCATCCATCAGCGCCGCCTCGTGGTCACCCTCACCAAGGCTCGAAATACCGTCGGCGGTTTCCAGATGGTCGAGTTCTTCGCCGCCTTCATCAACGAGCGCCGCCCTCAATGATGTCGTTCCCCAATCAACGATGATCGATGTCGCCGGTGCTGCCATGTCTTGAACCTCCTCGTTCATTTGATCTTGGGGCTTGTCATAGGTCGCAAGTCTATATAGTGTCAATTAGTGAATTCAAGGTATCAAAATATGATACTTAATCGGGAGGAGAAAGATGGTGGCTAGCCTTAAGGGGATTTTGCCTGTTCTGCCTACGCCGTTTCTGGCTGATGGCGGCATTGACGAAGCGGGTATGAAGCGACTGGTGGTCTTTGCGCTCGACAAGGGCGTCGATGGTGTCGTGTTTCCCGGTTTCGCCAGCGAGGTGGAGACTTTGAATGCCGCCGAGCGTGCGGCGTTGCTGAAAATTGTCGTGGATGTGGTGGCCGGGCGGGTGCCGGTCGTGGCCGGGGCAAGTGCGGCCGACTGGCGTGATGTGGTTGAGCACGGGCGGGCGGCATCGGCGCTTGGCATCCGCCACCTGATGGTGCAGGTGCCCAAGTCGGTCGGCACGGATGCGCCGGCGCTGATCGAATTCCTCGGCAGGATCGTCGAGGCGTTGCCCGAAGTTGAAATCATTCTGCAGAATGCCCCTGCGCCGCGCGGCTCCGACCTTTCGCCGCAGGCGATCGTGGAGATCGTGCGGGCGTTGCCGCAGGTGACCTATGTCAAGGAAGAGACGCTTCCTGCCGGCCCAGCCATCAGCCACATCGTCGCCCATGCGCCTTCGACACTGAAGGGCGTCATCGGCGGGGGCGGCGCGCGTTACATTCTCGACGAATATGCCCGAGGTGCTACGGCGGCAATGCCGGCGCTGGAGATCGCCGAGGAACATGTTGCCATCGATCGGGCGCTTGTTGCCGGGCGGCAGGAGGAGGCTCGTCGGATTTATGTCCGCACCCTGCCTCTTTTGGTGCTGCAGGCGGTCTATCGCATGCGGCTGACCAAATATGTGCTGGCCCGCCGCGGCGTGATCGAAGGCGTCGGTGTGCGTGCGCCGACACCCGAGCTTGATGCGGCGGCCATTGCCGATATCGACGCCAATCTGGTCGAACTAGGCCTCGTTGCCGTGGAGGCCGCATGAACAGCCCCATCGCAAGCGTCGAAGTCTTCACCCTGACGCAGCCGCGCAAAGTGCCTTATCTCGGCGCCTTGCGTGAAGGTGAGGTGGTCAATCCCAACGGCTATATCGTACGCAAGGGAAATCGCACGGTTTACCCGACCTTCGACCGCAGCGTTCTGGTGCGCATGACGACCGAGGCCGGCGTCGTGGGTTGGGGTGAGACCTATGGTATCGTTGCCCCCGGCGCGGTCGCCGCTCTCATCAACGATCTTCTCGCCGGTTTCGTGATCGGCCGCGATGCTTCGGACCCTTCGGCGATCTATGACGACCTTTACGACATGATGCGGGTGCGCGGTTATACCGGCGGCTTCTACGTGGATGCGCTCGCCGCGCTCGATATTGCGCTATGGGATATTGCCGGACAGGAAGCCGGCAAGTCCGTTCGCGACCTGCTCGGCGGCGGCGTGGATACGTTTCCGGCCTATGTTTCCGGCCTGCCTGAAAAGACGCTCAAGGCCCGCGGGGAATTGGCGAAATACTGGCAGGACCGCGGTTTCAACGCCTTCAAGTTCGCAACGCCGGTGGCAGACGATGGCCCGGCGGCCGAAATGGCGAATCTCCGGAAGGTGCTTGGACCCGATGCAAAGATCGCTGCCGACATGCACTGGAACCAGACGCCGGAACGGGCGCTGGAACTGATTGCCGAAATGCAGCCCTTCGACCCGTGGTTCGCCGAGGCTCCGGTCTGGACGGAGGACATTGCCGGTCTCGAGAAGGTTTCGAAGAATACCGAAGTGCCGATTGCAGTTGGTGAGGAATGGCGCACCCATTGGGATATGCGCGCCCGCGTCGAGCGCTGCCGCATTGCGATCGTGCAGCCGGAAATGGGCCATAAGGGTATCACCAATTTCATCCGTATCGGTGCTCTTGCTTCCGAGCACGGCATCGATGTCATCCCGCACGCCACCGTTGGCGCCGGCATATTTCTTGCCGCCAGCCTGCAGGCGTCGTCGACATTGCCAACGCTCAAAGGTCACGAATTCCAGCATTCGATCTTCGAGCCGAACCGTCACCTGCTGGAAGGCGACATGGATTGCCGGGAGGGCAGGTATACCCTGCCGTCCGGACCCGGACTTGGGGTAAGACCGTCGGAGGCGGCACTCGGTCTGATTGAACGTATCTGAACTGGTTTTTTGGAGGAGGAAGCCATGAACAAAACAATAAGCCGATTGGCGCTCGGCACCGCGACCGCCGTTTTGATGACAATGGGCAGCCTTGCCCCGGCCAGGGCCGATACCGTTCTGAAATTCATTTCCTGGCAGACGGACGATGCCGGCACAGGCGAATGGTGGCATTCGGCCATTGCCGCCTTCGAAAAACAGCATCCGGGCGTGAAAATCGAATTCACCAAGGCCGAGCGCAGCTCCTATGCCGACACGATGACGACGCTTTTTGCGGCCAACCAGCCGCCGCAGATCGTGCATCTCGCTTCCTTCGAGTTCCAGATGTTTGCCGATAGCGGCTGGCTCGAGCCGCTCGACCCGTGGCTGAAGAAGGACGGCATCGACATGACCGGCTGGGCCGGCCAGCAGAAATGCGAATGGAGTGGCGAAACCGTCTGCATCATGACCAACTATTTCGGTTTCGTCATGGCCTACAACAAGAAGCTTCTCGAAGAAGCGGGCGTCACGGTTCCGAAGACCTATGACGAGTTTCTGGCCGCGGCAAAAGCGACGACAAAGGATCTGAACGGCGACGGCATTATCGACCAGTTCGGCACAGGCCATGAAACGAAAGGCGGTCCGGGTCAATATCTGACGGAGATGCTGAACTACATCCTCGACGCTGGCGCCTACTGGACCGACAAGGACGGCAATATCACCATCGATACGCCGCAGATGGTGGAGGGTCTTTCACGCTGGAAAACCGTGATGAAGAGCGGGATCAGCCCGGTCGACATGAGCGCCAGCGACGTGCGCAAGCTGTTTGCCGATGGCAAGATGGCCATGCGGCTGGACGGCCCCTGGCTTTACGGCACCACCGAAAAAGGTTCGGCCAAGACTGACATCATTTACGCCGCACCGCCGCTTCATCCGCCGCTTGGCGGTTCGTCTAATGTACTCGCCATGCCGGCCGATATTCCCGACGACCAGAAGGCATTGGTCTGGGATTTCATCAAGCTGACGATGTCACCGGAATTCCAGCGCAGCTATGCCACCCTTGGCGGCAACACCCCGCCAAGCCCGAAGGCCGACGTCTCGGGTGTTGAAAAGACCATCCCGCATTTTCCGGTGCTGATCGAGACGATGAAGGCCGCGTCCGAGGCGGGGATCGACCGCATTCCGACCGGACTTGAGCTCTTCTACAACGAGTTCAGCAAGATGGTGATGGAAGAAAGCCAGCGGATGATCATTCAGGATCTCGATCCGGCGGCGGTGGCGAAAACCATGCAGGCAAAGGCCGAAGCCATCAAGGGTTGATCCCGTTGTCTTGCCATGGCCCGGAAAGGGCCATGGCCATCATCCGCATCCGGCAGGAGGACCATCCATGACCGAACCCGTTCGGGCTGGGCGTCGCAAGTTCTTCGATCTTGCGCGCCCCAGCCGGCAACATCTCCTCGGCTATATTCTGATCGCGCCCGCAGTCCTGATGGTTGCCGCCATCATCGTCTGGCCGCTCGTTTTGGCCATCGACCTGTCGTTCCAGCAGGTCAAGATACCACGGCTTGGCGGTGCCAGCCGGCCGTTTTCGCTGAGCAATTACACTTGGTTGTTCTCCTCGCCGGAATTCTGGCTGGCCTGCTGGGTGACGCTAAAGCTGGTCATCGTCGTAACCGCCGGCAGCGTCGCCGTCGGCCTCAGCACGGCGCTTCTGGCCAATAATCGCTTCAAGGGCCGCACCGTCGCGCGGCTGGGAATGGCGCTGCCCTGGGCGGTGCCGGAAATCATCGCGGTCGTCATCTTTGCATGGATGTTCGACACGTCCTTCGGCCTGTTCGGCTGGCTGGCGATCAAGCTCGGTTTCACCGACCAGATGATCCCTTGGGTCAGCAGTTCCACGGCCGCCTTCTGGGCCGTTGCCATCACCATGGTGTGGAAGGGCTTTCCTTTCGTGTCGATCATGTGTCTGGCCGGTCTGCAGTCCATTCCCACCGATTATTACGCCGCTGCCAAGGTGGATGGCGCCAGTGTCTGGCAGCGTTTCCGCTGGATCACCATGCCGTTGCTGATGCCGGTTCTCGGGGTCACGCTGGTGCTGACCCTGCTTTGGGTGTTCCGCGACTTTTCCATCATCAAGGTTCTGACCGGCGGCGGCCCGCTGCGTTCAACCCAGACGCTGTCGATCATGACCTACGACCAGGCCTTCCAGTATCACAACTTCGGTCGCGCCGCCGCCGTCGGCGTGCTGACGCTGGTGATCTGCATCATTGCCAGCCTGCTGATGCTCGGCCGGCGCTCGAAATCAATCTACTGAGGAGGCTTTGATGAAACGTAGCTTTGCCCAGAGCCTTGCCCTCTACGCGACGGTGATCTTTACGCTGGTGATGATCCTGTTCCCGGTCTACTGGCTACTGGTTACCGCCCTTTCCACCACCGACGAACTCTACCGCCTGCCACCGACTTTCTGGCCGGACGATCCGCAATGGGACATTTTTGCCCGTGTCTGGGCGGCAAAGCCGATCCTTCTGTGGCTGTGGAATTCGATGCTTGCCGCTGTCGGCTCGGTTGCGCTGTCGATGCTGGTTTCGGTCAGCGCCGGTTACGCCCTGTCCCGCTATTCGATGCGGGGCGGCGCAACCATGGGAATGTTCGTTCTCACAGCCAAGATGTTGCCCGCCACGCTACTCGTTATCCCGCTATTTTCGATCTTTTCGAGCTTCGGTTTGATCGGTAGTCTATGGACGCTTGTGCTTGCACATTCGACCATGATCATTCCCTTCGCAACCTGGATGCTGAAGGGTTATTTCGACACGATCCCCAAGGAACTGGAACAGGCTGCCATGGTCGACGGCTGCTCGCCGATCGGCGCCATGGTGCGTGTTGTGCTTCCCATCGCAACACCGGGGCTTGCTGCCACCGCGCTTTACGCCTTTGTGCTCAGCTGGGCCGATTACGCCTATGCGCGCACCTTTCTGGTCAACTCGCCGGACAACTGGACCGCCAATCTCGGCATCACCACGATGCAGGGCGAATATGTCACCTATTGGAACGACATCTCCGCCGCATCGGTGTTCATCGCGCTGCCGATCATCGCAATCTATCTGTTCCTTGAACGTTATTTGGTCGGCGGTTTGACCGCTGGCGCGGAGAAATAAGCATGGCCAATATTTCCATTCGCAACGTCAGCAAGGCCTATGGCGCGCTCAACGTGCTCAGGCCCTTTTCGCTTGAGATCGAGAACGGCGAGTTCGTGGTGCTGGTCGGACCTTCCGGTTGCGGCAAGTCGACGATGTTGAAAATCCTTGCTGGTCTCGAACCGGCAAGCGAAGGGCAGATCTTCATCGGCGACAATGAAGTCACGGATCTGGCGCCCGGGGACCGCGATATAGCCATGGTGTTTCAGAATTACGCGCTCTATCCGCATCTGACGGTTCGCCAGAACATCGGCTTCGGGCTGAAGATGCGCGGCACGGACAGGCATGAGATTGATCGCCGGGTCGACGATGCGGCGCGCATTCTGGAAGTGACGCCCTATCTGGATCGTAAGCCCAAGGATCTGTCAGGCGGTCAGCGGCAGCGCGTCGCGCTTGGTCGTGCCATCGTGCGCCAGCCGCAAGCCTTCCTCATGGACGAGCCGCTGTCCAACCTCGATGCCAAGCTGCGTGTCCATATGCGTGCCGAAATCGGCGCTTTGCACAAACGCATCGGGGTCACTACCGTTTATGTGACGCATGACCAGGTCGAAGCCATGACCATGGCGGACCGGGTCGTGATCATGCAGGGCGGCATCATCCAGCAGATTGCCGCACCGGACGAACTGTTCAACAACCCGGCCAATCTTTTCGTTGCCGGTTTCATCGGCTCGCCGGGCATGAACTTCCTCAATGCGCAACTGCGTGACGGCACTGTTACCCTGTTTGGACAACATGTTTCCGTGCCGGGCGCGGCTGATCGCCAAGGCAGCGTGATCGTCGGTCTGCGGCCGGAACATCTCGTTCTCGGCGATGCGCCGGTCACCTTCGACGTTCACCCGACGCTGGTGGAAAGCCTCGGATCGGAAAAATACGTCTATTTCGACGCGGAAGGCGCAAGGGTGGCCGATGGCGAGGAGGGCAAGTCCAAGGGTCTGATCGCGCGCGTCTCGCATACCGGCAATCTTCCTGGCAACGAGGCACTCCGGCTCGGTTTCGATCCGGCCAAGCTTTATCTCTTCGATGCAAAGACCGGAGAACGGCTATGATCCTCGTCACCGGATCGGCGGGCCGTGTCGGTCGTGCCGCTGTCGCCGCCTTGCGTGCACAGGGCCGCACCGTTCGCGGTTTTGATCTCAGGCCATCGGGAACCGGCGGCGAGGAAGTCGTCGGGTCGCTGGAGGATGCGCAGGCACTGTCCGAAGCGATGAAGGGCGTGAGCGCCGTCCTGCATCTGGGAGCCTTCATGTCCTGGGCTCAGGCGGATCGCGATCGTATGTTCGCTGTCAATGTCGAGGGTACGCGCCGGCTTCTGGATGCCGCTTCAGCGTCTGGCCTGCGGCGTTTCGTGTTCGCTTCCTCAGGCGAGGTCTATCCGGAAAACCGACCGGAATTCCTGCCGGTCACCGAGGATCATCCGCTTTGCCCCAATTCGCCCTATGGCCTGACCAAACTTTTGGGCGAAGAGCTGGTGCGCTTTCACCAGCGAAGCGGCACCATGGAAACGGTGATCCTGCGGTTTTCGCATACGCAGGATGCGGCGGAACTGCTGGACGAAGGGAGTTTCTTTTCCGGTCCCCGGTTTTTCCTGCGGCCACGCATCCGCCAGCAGCAGAATTTCGGAAACGTTGCTATCGCCGAATTGCTCCAGTCCCGAGATATCGGTGAGCCGTCGCACATTCTGTCGCGCAACAAAAACGGCCGTCCATTCCGTATGCACATTACCGATACGCGAGACATGGTGGCAGGAATTCTGCTCGCTCTCGATCACCCCGAGGCGGCGGGCGGCATCTTCAATCTCGGCGCGGATGAACCCGCCGACTTCGCCGTGCTTCTGCCGAAGATTGCGGCGCTGACCGGCCTTCCCATCGTGACAGTCGATTTTCCCGGCGACGGCGTTTATTACCATACGTCCAACGAGCGGATCAGAAACACTTTGGGGTTTGAAGCAGAATGGACGATGGACCGGATGCTGGACGAAGCGGCGGCCGCAAGGCTGGGGCGACTCGCGAAGGAGCAGAGGCGATGAAGCCCGAGACGCCGGGCGGCACGGCGGCGCTGGCCAAGGGGCTAACCCTGCTCGATATGGTTGCCGACGCGCAGGAACCGCTACGTTTTGCCGAGTTGTTGCGCGCCTCCGGCCTGCCGAAGCCGACCTTTGCACGCATCCTGCGCACCCTTATCGCCTATGGTCTCGTCCGTCAGGATGCGGCCCGGGGCACTTATGTTCTGGGCCAGCGTTTTCTGGAAATGTCCCATAGGGTCTGGGAGAGTTTCGATCTCGTCTCGGCGGCAACCCCGGAACTCGAGCGGCTGGCGGCCGAACTGGGGGAAACGGTTGCGCTGTGCCGGCTTGACGGCACGATGACGCAATATCTGGCCGAACGTTCGCCGAATGGCCTTTCTGTGCGCGTCGAGGTGGGGCGCCGCGTCCCCCTGCATTGCACAGCACCCGGCAAGGCACTGCTCGCCTTTCAGGACCCCGCCGTCGGCCGCGCCCTCTTGGACCGTCTGACGCTGGATGTGCAGACCCCGAAAACCATCACCACGCTCGATGCGCTCCAGGCCGACCTGACGTTGACCCGGGCACGTGGTTATTCGATTTCTTATGAGGAGCACTTGCCAGGTGTAAATTCGGCAGCCGCGCCTGTCATGGGTCGCGACAATACGCCGATCGGGGTGCTTGTTGCGCTTGGCCCTTCATCGCGGCTCAGTTCCTCCAATATCCATCCAGCCGGGCGCGAATTGATTGCTGCCGCCCGCCGTATCACGGGTGCGGCTGGGGCTGTCGCCATTAGTTCCAGGCCCAGGCCCCGGTCTGTCACCGGCCGTCCGAGTGCCGAGCTGAGTTGCGTCTTGCCATGGGGCGCACAGCTTGGCGAGAGTCCAGTGTGGCACGATGGCGAAAATACGCTCTACTGGGTCGATATTCTTCATCCCGCTGTCCACCGGTTTGATCCAGCGAGTGGCCGGAACGAAACCTGCGAGACCGGGAAGTTGGTCAGCGCGGTCATTCCGGTTCGCGGTGGGCGCCTGCTGGTGGCGTCTCAGGATGGGATCGAATGGCTGGATTTTGCATCAGGTCGCCTCACACCATTCGTCAGCCCGGAGGCAGGCATCGTCGACAATCGCTTGAATGATGCCAAATGCGGGCCTGACGGTGCGATATGGGTGGGATCGATGAGGATTGACGCCTCCAAGCCCACGGGTGCGCTTTATCGTATCAGCACCGATGGCGCATTCGAACGCAAGGAAGGCGGCATCATTGTCTCTAACGGCCTCGGCTGGAGCGCGGATGGGAAAACCTTCTACTTTGTTGACACGGTACCTGGCCTCATCCACGCCTATGATTGCGATCCCGCGACCGGAACGCTGTCGGGATGCCGCGAATTCGCACGCATTCCCGTCGCCGACGGCCGGCCGGACGGTCTTGCGGTGGACGCGGAAGGAGGGGTCTGGTGTGCGATCTGGGATGGCTGGTCCGTGCGCCGTTATCTTCCAAACGGGAAGCTCGACCAGGTAATTGAGATGCCGGTGCCCCGTCCCACCAGCATCGCCTTTGGTGGCCCGGATCTGTCGACGCTGTTCATCACCAGCGCCCGCACCCGCCTGCCGGCCTCGACACTCGCCGACGCGCCTCTGTCAGGTGGACTGTTTTCCTGCCGCCCGGGAGTTTCCGGTGCGCATGTCTCATTGTTCGAAGGATAAAGGATGAACCTTCAAAACATCTTTGGCCTGAAGGGCCGCGTGGCGCTCGTTACCGGTTCAAGCCGTGGGATAGGAGCGGCGATTGCCGAAGGGCTGGCCGGGGCAGGTGCCCATGTCATCCTGCATGGCGTCAAGCCGGGCGCCACAGCGGCTGTACATGAGCGGATTGTTACGCACGGGGGAACGGCGGATCATCTGGCAGGCGATCTCTCCGAAGTCGGGGCTGGTCGGGATCTTATCGAGCGAGCAGAGGCGATCGCACCACTCGATATCCTTGTTATCAACGCCAGTGCCCAGATCAATGCCCCTCTATCGGCGCTGACGCCAGGTGATCTGGCGTTTCAACTGGCGGTCAATCTGGGCTCGACGGTCGACATGCTGCAGACGGCACTGCCGCGAATGTCGGCTCGGAAATGGGGCAGGATCGTCTCCATAGGATCAGTCAATCAGCTAAGGCCCAAAAGCGTCGTTACCGCCTATGCGGCGACGAAGGCCGCACAGCACAATTTAATTCAAAGTCAGGCTAGAGATTATGCCCGCGACAACGTGTTGCTCAATACTCTCGCTCCTGGCCTCATCGATACGGACCGCAACGCTCACCGCCGCATCGAGGACCCGGAGGGCTGGAATGAATATGTAAGCGCGTTGAACTGGATGGGGCGGGCCGGACGACCGGAAGAGATGGTGGGGGCAGCTGTCTTTCTGGCGTCGGAGGCATGTAGTTTCATGACGGGCGAAACGATTTTTCTCACCGGAGGTTATTGAGCGGGTGGATATTGAAAAAATGCAAAATGTCCCGAACGCAGGTGTTGGCCCAGCAACTTTTGCGGTGATCGTCTGGAGAGGTCGTCATTCGAAAAACCAGCGCCGATAATGTGGCGATTGTGCGGGCCTGGCTTCGACGTTGTCATCACGGAGCTGCCGCATACTATCATCCACTCATGCGTCTGCTTGATTTGCCAAACTTCATCCTCACGCCGCATGTGGCGTGGGTAAGAAGCGCAGCGGTCCAGTCGCTGGTCGATCAGCTGATCGACAATGTCGAGGCGTTCTAGCGCGCCCTTCGTTTGACCGTTATAGCTTCTCATGTAATCGAGAAATGCGCGCATGGCGGCACGTGGTAGGCGGGTCGTAAAAACCATTGCGGTAGGAGAGTGTCCATTGGGAGGAAGCTCCGCCAGCCGGCCGATTTCCTTTCAGGTGTCGCTGTACCTTCTAACGTTCAGCGGTCGAAGTTTCCCAGATATCGGGCAGGCGATGTGCCAAGCGCTTTCTTGAACATGGTTATGAATGCAGAGACGGATTGATATCCAAGATCCCCCGAAACCTGCTGCACCGTTGCCCCCGCTGCAAGGCTTCGGATTGCGACAATCACCTGCAATTGTTGTCGCCAGCGGCCGAAGGTAAGGCCCGTTTCGCTTTGAACGAGACGGGCGAGCGAATTCTCACTCATCGCCACTCGTTTTGCCCATTGCGCCATCGTACTGCGATTGGATGGATCGTCTGCCAGCTCGGATGCAATGCGTGCAAGCCGGGGCTCGTCCGTCAGCGGGAGGTGAAGATGCTCGACCGGCATCCGCGACAATGCCGACAGAAGCAGCGTTTCCATGAGCTCTAAGTCAGCAGTCGCGGCAGCCGATTGGTCGGCCATCTCGATGATCAGTTCCCTGACGAGCGGAGACAGGGAAAGCGTGCAGCACCGGTTCGGCAGATCGGCAGCCCCCGGCTCGATGAACAGGAAGAACAAACGTGCGTTGGCGGTGGCCACATTGCTGTGAAGCATGCCCCTTGGAACCCAGACGCCACAATGAGGCGGAACCATCCACATGCCGCTTGGGACGCGACAAGTCACGCCTCCCAGCAGCGGCATGACAAGCTGGCCCTTACGGTGCTGGTGTTCGGGAGCCTCGCGTTCATTCTGAGACACGTCGATCCTCACAGCGCGAACGCGCGATGAAGAGCTTTCGACATCATGGTCGGCGAGGGCACCGGACAGGGATAGTGGTGGCTGGAGGTATTTAGTGATCATTAGAGGGAATATCTAAATTCGTCCGATCGGTTTGTCGATAGGGTCATCTCGCAAGAAGCTGGAGGGTGATCATGGCACTTCAAAAACACAACGACCGCTGGTGGTCGGATATCGTCCGGACCGAAATTCGTCTGACCTCGAAAGGACCTCGCAGGCTCTGCATCCTGCCCCCATCCCTGATGGGGACAAGGCCGGATCATGCCGCTGTTCTGAAAAGGATTACAGGGGTTCTTTTTTCGAAAGCCCGAGCGTTGCTTGCCCGCCAGCCTCCGGCCATGTCGACTGTTGTGCGCGATGACGCTGCCGAAGCCTATCTGCACGCCTGCCTCGCTGCTCCATTCTTTTTCTATGTGTCGCGAGCGACCTACGGCCTCGCAGACAATGTTACCACTGATGAAAAAGGCATCGAGCGCAAGGCCACACTGCCGGGGGATGAGGTGTGAGTTCCCGGCCAGTTGTCACCAGCGGGAACGTCATCTTTTCGCTGAAAACATTCCTTGCGGCCATGGCGTGGCCGACGCGCTGGAACTGCTTGAATCGCCTCACATGGCAGATGGCTCACGTAACCCGCTTTTCAGGCCCATCCTCTACCGTCGATACGAGGGCAAGCCAAAGCGTCTCCGCCGCATCTGTTGCATCCGATATCTGATTAACGGACTGGATTACTGCAAGACGTGCCCATGTCTGAATAGTCGCTCTAGTCCAATGCATGATGCGTGTTATGGCGATATGCACGATGGATCGACCAATGCCGGCGGCAAGAAACAGAGCTAAGGACTTTGAATTCACGGGCCGGGCTGCAAGGATTTCGCTGCATCTTTGTGCGATTGTCTCACGAAATCGATAAATGCGCGTAAAGGCGCGGGCACAAGCCGCCGTCCGGAATAATAGAGGAACGGGCCGGAAAACCGCAGCCACCATTCTTCCATCACCGGTACCAGATCTCCTCTATCGAAGTGTGGCCTTAGCCAATCTTCAAAAATATAAATGATGCCAGAACCGGCAATGGCTGCGTCGATGCCAAGATCGGTGCCGCCGCCGAACTGAACAACGAGGCTACCTTTAGGATTTATGGCGATTTCTTCCCCATCGCGTTCGAATTCCCAGGAGGGAAGCGCGCGCCCCGAAAACCGGCCTAAAATACAATCATGCGAAAGCAGCTCTTGTGGATGTTGCGGTTTGCCTCTTCTTGCAAGGTAACCCGGCGATGCGGCAAGGGCGTAGCGCTGCTGGCGCGGTCCGATCGGCAACGCCACCATATCCTGCTCGAGCCGTTCGTCATAACGGATGCCTGCGTCGCAGCCGCTCTTTATGATGTCGACGAAATTCTCATCGGTCACGATTTCCAGCCTTATTCCGGGATAGGCCTTTAGGAACGGCGGCACGATCGGAGGCAGGACCAGCCTTGCCGCACTCATCGGAACATTGAGTCTGAGATCCCCCGAGGTGCGGCCGCGGCTGCTTTTCACCTCGTCGAGTGCCGATGCCACCTCTGCGAATGCGGGTCCGGTGCGCTCTAGCAAGAGACGTCCTGCATCCGTCAGGAGCACGCTGCGGGTTGTGCGATTGAATAGTCTTACCGCAAGGTCTTCTTCGAGACGCTTCACCGCATCGCTCAACGCCGAGGAGCTGACGCCACTTTCGCGCGCGGCCTGCCGAAAACCTTTGGATCTAGCCACAAGTAAAAACGCATTCAGATCCGTAAAATCCGACACCCTGCTCTCCAAACATAAAAAACAATTGTCCGTTTTCACGGACAACCTGTCCGGATTATAGCTTCTTGTAGCTTATATGCCACCTGTCTATTTTGGAGGAACACAAGGAGATGGACCATGAGCACTATTGCAACTTCAGGAACCTTCACGCTTGGCGATCATACGGTGCGCCGGCTGGGCTATGGCGCGATGCAGCTTGCAGGCAAGGGCGTTTTCGGGCCTCCGAGCGATCGTCCGGAGGCCATAGCTGTCCTGCGCGAGGCGGTGGAAAGCGGCGTCAACCACATCGACACCAGCGATTTCTATGGCCCGCATGTTACAAACGAGATAATCCGCGAAGCTTTGCATCCCTATGACAACGACCTTGTGATCGTCACCAAGGTCGGCGCAGGCAGGGGCGCGGACGCTTCGTGGTATCCGTCGTTCTCGCGCGTGGAGCTGACACAGGCCGTTCATGACAACCTCCGCAATCTCGGACTCGATGTGCTCGATGTGGTCAACCTGCGCGCTATGTTCGACGTGCACGGCCCCGCGGAAGGCTCATTGGACGAGCCTCTTGAAGTTCTGGCCGGTTTAAAGCAACAGGGACTGATCCGGCATATCGGACTGTCTAACGTCACGGCGAAGCAAATCGAGGATGCCGGAAAGATTACCGACATCGCTTGCGTGCAGAACCAGTACAATCTTGCGCATCGGCAGGACGAAACCTTAATCGACACACTCGCCTCCCGAGGGGTTGCCTATGTGCCGTTCTTTCCTCTTGGCGGCTTCTCGCCGCTGCAATCCTCTACCCTGTCTGACGTGGCCGCTCGGCTCAACGCCACGCCGATTCAGGTTGCGCTTGCCTGGCTTCTCCAGCGATCGCCGAACATTCTCCTGATCCCGGGCACATCGTCACGGGGACATCTGCGAGAAAACCTCGCCGCGGCCAGGATAGAGCTCCCCTCGGAGGCACTGTTGGAGCTGGATAAGGTGGCTGCTTAATGCCGCTTGTAGAAATCTGGGGAATTTGTCGACGGGTTGTCATCTGTCCTCACGCCCGCTTTTGGCAAATGCTGCCTAGTCAGCGTCGCCCCAGAAGCAGACATTCGCTGCCATTGTCAGGACAACTTCACTAAGGTGTCGAGGAAAGCGCGGACGGCCGGGTTTGACCGCCGGCCCTCGGGCCACAGCGCCGTGATGTTGTGCCGTTCCACCGCATAATCGGCCAGAACCGGAATAAGCGCTCCACGCCTCACCCAAGTGCTGGCCATGAAATTGGTTGCCATTCCGATTCCGGCACCTGCTGCGATCGTCGCAAGCACGGCTTCGCTCGCGTCAACGATAATGCTAGAGGTGGGCACAATCTCCACCTCCCTGTCCCCTACGTGGAAAGGCCAGCGGAACAGCTGGCCGCTACCCTGGTAGCGCAGGTTGACAGTCTCGTGCTCTTCCAATTGGTCTGGACTGGTCGGCGGGCTGCGCCCGGCCAGATATACGGGCGAGGCATAACAGCATAGCCGATGTGGCAGAAGGCGGCGCGAAAGCAGGCGCGAATCTGCCACATCACCAATGCGGACCGCTACATCGTAGCCGCCTTCGATAAGATCAACCATGTGATCGCTCAAACGTAGATCTATATTGACCCTCGAATGGAGCCTGCGAAACTGAGGAAGCATCGGCGCTATTACGTGCAGGCCGATAGGCAACGATGCTGCAATCCGTAAAGTGCCAGCGGGCTCGGTGCGCGCTGCTTTTGCCGCCTGCTCTATATCTTCGGCGTCGTGCAGCAGCCTGAGCGCACGCTCATGAAGATCGCGCCCTTCGGTCGTCAGGGCCAGGGAACGTGTCGTACGCGCAAAAAGCGAAACGCCGAGCTGCTTTTCCAGCCGCTGAATGCTCTTGCTGACCGCCGAGGGTGAGATGGACAAGGAACGGGCGGCGGCGGTGTAGCTTCCGAGCGAGCCGGCCCGAGCGAATGCGATCAACCCAGTCAGTCTATCAATTCCGATTTGTTCCTTCATGGCACTATTAAAGCGAATTATCTGATGATTATCAAGCGAAGGAGATGATCGTATCTTCAGTCATCAAAACGAATATTCAAGCGAGGCCGTGATGACTGATATGATGAAAGCTGTGCGATTGCACGAATTCGGTGGGCCAGATGTTCTTCGTTATGAAGATGCGCCCCGGCCGGAAATCTCGGCGGACGACGTGCTTGTTCGCGTCCATGCCGCCAGCCTCAACCCGCCGGATCTCTATCTGCGCGATGGTTATCGGGCTCTACCGCCGGAATGGCAACTCAGTCCAAGCTTTCCGCTGATCCTTGGCACGGACGTTTCCGGCACGGTTGCGGCCGTTGGTGAAAACGTGTCGCAGTTCAAGGTCAACGACGAGGTCTATGCGATGGTCCGCTTCCCGCATGACCTCATGACGGGAAGCAGCGCCTATGCCGAATATGTTCGCGTTCCGGTATTGGAGTTGGCGTTGAAGCCCGCCGGGATAGACCACATCCAGGCTGCCGGTGCGCCCATGTCGCTTTTGACCGCTTGGCAATTTCTGGTCGATTTGGGACATGATTTGCCGAACCCATTCCAGACCTTCCAGCATGCACCGGTTCCGCTCGACGGCAAGATCGTGCTGGTGAACGGCGCCGGCGGCGGCGTTGGCCATCTTGCAGTCCAGATCGCGAAGTGGCAAGGCGCGAAGGTGATTGCCGTTGCTTCCGACAAAAACGAGGCGCTTCTCTATGATCTCGGTGCCGATATTTTCATCGACTATACGAAGACGGCTGCCGAAGCAGTGGTGAGGGATGCTGATCTGGTGCTTGACGCCGTCGGCGGCGCGAATATGGAACGCTTTCTCTCCAGCATTAAGCCGGACGGCGCCCTGTTTCTCGTCAACCCGCTGGGTTTTCTAGGCCATGACGAAGCCGCCCGGCGAAAGATCACCGTCTCAACGACACAGGTGCGTTCGAACGGTGCGCAATTGGCAGAGGCCGGTCGTCTGCTCGATGATCGCTCCATACGGGTGGTGATCGACAGCACCTATCCGCTGGCCGAGGCATCGACAGCGCATCGTCGTGCTTCAGAAAGTAGCATCCAGGGCAAGATCGTGCTGGTTGCCGCTTGATCACCATTGACCAGTCAAGGCCCCGGTCGCCGCGAATAGGCGGTCGGTGCGCTGATCCAGGGATTATCCCGTGCTGATTATAATAGACTACATGCACGTCGCTCTGTCGCAATTCATACAGAACTGGATGCGCTGGCATCCAAGACACGAAAGCGTAGGACAGCATCACCTATGATGCTGCCGTGGACGATCCACAATCAGGGCGATTCCTGATCTTGGAACGTTGGGTCGATCGGGCTGCGCTTAGCGCTCATTTGCAGGCAGCTGACACGATCGCGTTTGCCGGCCGCTGAAGCAGTAAAATGCGAGGCGAAATACGGAAATACGACGCATTGAACGAACGCGACATCATGGATGACTGATACACGCACGCTAGGCATTCTCTGCGAGAAAGATCTGGATGTCCGTTGAGATAGAGACCGCTTCTCCAGGCATTCTACCGAGGAGCTTTGCGATGGTCTCAACTGCCAGGCGTGCTTCCAAAAGGGGTCTCTGGTCGATAACCGCGCTGATCTTTCTGGATTTTAGCAGCATCCGTCGATTGGGCGTGAGTTCGTGGGTGATGACAACCGTATTGTCGATTCGGCCAAGGCGTTGCAGAGCACTGACAATCGGCAAAGCACCCGCGGACAGATGATATATGCCTCGTAATCCCGGGTCATCCCGAAATGCAATCTCTACGACACGGCCTGCTTCCTCCTGATTTTCTCCGGTCTCCAGAACCACGGCCAGACTGCATTCAGGATAACGCTCGGTCATGATGTCGCGAAACCCGGCTTCCCGTTCGCGATGGCCAGTGATATCGCGTGAGCCGGCAACCACGACGACGCGGCCGCCTTGCCGTCCGAGGAAAAGGCCCATCAGGTCGCCAGCCACCCGACCGGCCTGCCTGTCGTTCGGCCCCACATAGGCGGCACGCCCGCAATCTGTGAGGTCGGTCGCCAGAGTAACCACCGGGACATTGCGCGACAGGAATGCTACGGCTTCTCGAACCCTGATATCGTCAGGGCTGGTGATGACGAGGCCATCATAGGAGCGACAATCGCGGACGGCTGCGGCGATCGCCGCCGGCTTTCGTGGATCGATGTGATGGACGAAGAATTGCACGTTCAGTGTTGCGTACATTCGCGATGCAAGATCGATACCCTCGCGCAAAGACGCGTGAAACGGGTTGACTGGCGGTTGGATAAGGACCGCGACACGTAGCGCGCGTGAAGGGGTACGATCTAGGGCCCGGTCAATACCGAGCGCCCGCGCAGCGGCCAAAACGCGGTCTTCTTTGTCGGTACGCACGCCGCCACGGTTGTTGAGAACCCGATCCACCGTCGCGGTCGAGACTCCGGCTGCCTTTGCAACATCCGAAATGCTTATCTTGCGTGCAGTCATTTACCTCTCCGCCCGGTTTTCTGATTGAATCCCATCAAATTCCAACTTTGTAAATCGGATATCTCCAGCTAAATCTCTGCGTCAGGGAGGGTCGCCCACCAAGTGAGCGACACCAGGGAAGGACCAGAATATTATGGGTATAACAGTCACCACAGCACCGTGCTGCTGGGGCGTCGATGACGTGCGCAATCCAAACCTACCGCCGTGGGAAATGGTATTCGATGAAGTCAAGGCGGCCGGATATGGGGGAGTGGAGCTTGGCCCCTATGGTTATGTTCCGCTCAACATCGATATGGTCTCTCAGGCTCTGACAAGTCGAGGGCTCTATATCGTCGCCGGAACGATCTTCAATGATCTTGTCGCTGAGGAAAACCGCGATAGCCTGCTGCGCCAGACGGACGAGATTTGCGCTCTGATCACCCGTCTGCCGACGCCGCCGAAGGCGTCGGGCCAGCGATTTGCCGCACCTTATCTGACGGTGATGGATTGGGGACACGACGAACGCGATTATGCGGCGGGTCATTCCGACAGGGCACCGCGGCTCGATGACGCGGCATGGAACGGCATGATGGATAATATCAGGGCGATATCCGCTCTTGCCCGCGAGAAATATGGCGTTCGCGCCACCATTCATCCGCATGCCGGCGGTTACATTGAATTCGAGGACGAGATTGCCCGTCTCGCCATTGACATACCCCAGGAGGTTGCCGGTTTCTGCCTCGACACTGGCCATACCTGGTATGCCGGCATGGACCCTGTCCAAACCCTGCGCAAATACGCCGATCGTCTCGACTACATCCACTTCAAGGACATCGACAGGGCCGTCTTCGGACGCGTGATGGGTGAGCACATTCGCTTCTTTGAAGCCTGCGCGCAGGGGGTCATGTGTCCCATTGGCAAGGGCTGTATCGATTATCCCGCCATTCGCGCCCTTCTTGATGAGCTTGGTTATGAAGGCTTTATCACCGTTGAGCAGGAGCGTGATCCGCGCAACGCGGGCGGTAGCCTCGCCGACGTAAAACTCAGCCGTGACTATCTCAAGTCGGCTGGCTTCTAACAATCCGGGACAGAAACCTCATGATTTACGGAACGCGTCAGACAAAACGACCTCTTCGCTGGGCTATGGTGGGTGGTGGCCGCGGCAGTCAGATCGGCTATATTCACCGCAGCGCCGCCCTGCGTGACCGCTACTTCGATCTGGTCGCTGGCGCCTTCGACCTCGATGCCGATCGCGGCCGCGCCTTCGGTGTTGAACTGGGGCTCGAGCCCTCGCGATGCTACGCCGACTGGCGTGCGCTTTTCGCAGAGGAGGCAAAGCGTCCGGATGGGATCGAGGCAGTATCGATCGCAACGCCCAACAATACCCACTACGAGATCACCAAGGCTGCACTGGAAAGCGGGCTGCACGTTGTGTGTGAAAAGCCGCTGTGCTTCACGGTGGCCGAGGCCGAGGATCTTCAGCGTATCGCCGCAGAGCGCGGCCGTATTGTTGGAGTGACCTACGGCTATAGCGGCCACCAAGTCATCGAGCATGCCCGCGAGCTCGTTGCTGCCGGCGAGCTCGGGGAAATTCGTCTGGTCAACCTGCAATTCGCCCACGGGTTTCACAACGAGGCTGTCGAGCTTCAAAACCCGGCGACCCGCTGGCGCGTCGATCCGAAATTCGCAGGCCCAAGTTATGTGCTCGGCGATATCGGTACACATCCGCTTTATATTTCCGAGGTCATCCTGCCCGACCTCCGTATCAAACGGCTTCTGTGCACCCGGCAGAGCTTCGTCAAGACGCGTGCACCGCTCGAAGACAACGCCATGACCCTGATGGAATATGACAATGGCGCGTTTGGCACCGTCTGGTCGAGCGCCATCAATGCGGGTTCCATGCACGGACAAAAGGTGCGCGTCGTCGGATCAAAGGCTTCGATCGAATGGTGGGACGAGCAGCCAAACCAGCTACGATTTGAGGTTCAGGGCGAGCCGGTACGCATTCTTGAGCGTGGCATGGGCTACCTGCACGCAAAGGCACTTGCCGACGATCGCATCGGTGCAGGCCATCCCGAGGGCCTCTTCGAGGCCTGGGCTAACCTCTACGACCGCTTTGCTATCGCTATGGAG